>Ga0172378_10000101_pt1 | contig 62787 bp, 56 predicted proteins | sample GrowelOW332metaG_FD_119755 | JGI IMG/M metagenome (GOLD analysis project Ga0172378, IMG submission 119755) | Groundwater microbial communities from an aquifer near a municipal landfill in Southern Ontario, Canada - Pumphouse #3_1 metaG | ecosystem: Environmental > Aquatic > Deep subsurface >... | reverse complement strand
CAGCCGTTGCAACCGTCGTTACGGTTATAGTTCCCTAAGATTATTTGGTATGGTATAATTTCGGCTATGCGTTGGTCTTTTTGCCCGCAGTTATAGTTCCCTAAGATTATTTGGTATGGTATAATTAATTTTTAGTAAATTTTGTAAACGAAACTAGTTATAGTTCCCTAAGATTATTTGGTATGGTATAATAAAACACAAAAAAAATGTTATAACAAATTAGTTATAGTTCCCTAAGATTATTTGGTATGGTATAATTTAATAGAATTAAACAACTTGTAATAAATCGTTATAGTTCCCTAAGATTATTTGGTATGGTATAATATTGATCTAATGAAATATTGAGCATTATCAGTTATAGTTCCCTAAGATTATTTGGTATGGTATAATTAAGAACAGTTTTTTATTTTCTTTACTATCGTTATAGTTCCCTAAGATTATTTGGTATGGTATAATAAATCTAGAAAGGCAATTAGAAGCTGTCCTGTTATAGTTCCCTAAGATTATTTGGTATGGTATAATACATGATTTGTTTCGCACTGTTGTTTTAATGTTATAGTTCCCTAAGATTATTTGGTATGGTATAATAATTGCTTGTTTAATATATTTAACTATTATGTTATAGTTCCCTAAGATTATTTGGTATGGTATAATAGGTCGAAGTGTTAGCGTGAAGCAACTGAGGTTATAGTTCCCTAAGATTATTTGGTATGGTATAATTTAAGCTTCTGATATGCTTTCATGTAATCAGTTATAGTTCCCTAAGATTATTTGGTATGGTATAATACTATGCATTTAATTTTGATGGAACACAAGGTTATAGTTCCCTAAGATTATTTGGTATGGTATAATACTTAACAATAGAAGATGGTATCACGAATAGTTATAGTTCCCTAAGATTATTTGGTATGGTATAATTTTTCAAGTGCAAACAATTTTAACTGTGTCGTTATAGTTCCCTAAGATTATTTGGTATGGTATAATACAAGCGAGAAAATTAATTGGAGGCACAAGGTTATAGTTCCCTAAGATTATTTGGTATGGTATAATCAGGAAAAGGTTTTAATACTTCATCAAAACGTTATAGTTCCCTAAGATTATTTGGTATGGTATAATATAAGCTTTTTAACATGATGATGTCTTAAAGTTATAGTTCCCTAAGATTATTTGGTATGGTATAATTAATCATGTTTTAATCTCCTTTGTCTATCAGTTATAGTTCCCTAAGATTATTTGGTATGGTATAATTCAATTGTTCAATTTGATTTAACTGTTCGAGTTATAGTTCCCTAAGATTATTTGGTATGGTATAATTCAAGTTTGGTTGTTTTTTTTGTAAATTTAGTTATAGTTCCCTAAGATTATTTGGTATGGTATAATAAATGAAATAGAATGCACCAACACCAACGGGTTATAGTTCCCTAAGATTATTTGGTATGGTATAATCCAATTCTATTTAACTCCAACAATAATTGTTATAGTTCCCTAAGATTATTTGGTATGGTATAATTTCCCATCAACAATTATGTCAGTTAATAAGGTTATAGTTCCCTAAGATTATTTGGTATGGTATAATGCCATGCGTGTAGTGGTGTGTCCTAGCCATGTTATAGTTCCCTAAGATTATTTGGTATGGTATAATGTATCAAATTTTATGCCCTTCGCAGGCTGAGTTATAGTTCCCTAAGATTATTTGGTATGGTATAATTTTGTGTGTAAAGGTATAACCTTTTCCACAGTTATAGTTCCCTAAGATTATTTGGTATGGTATAATAAAGGTCTAGTGGAGGTGTGCGTTAGTGACGTTATAGTTCCCTAAGATTATTTGGTATGGTATAATAAAAACCCATTTAAAGATTTTAAAAGTTGTGTTATAGTTCCCTAAGATTATTTGGTATGGTATAATGAAGTTAAAGTTAATGGAACTGCGTTAGCCGTTATAGTTCCCTAAGATTATTTGGTATGGTATAATTATTTCAGCTTGATTATTATTATAAGTCTTGTTATAGTTCCCTAAGATTATTTGGTATGGTATAATTCATTAATTTCAAGTTCTTTCATGGTTTTTGTTATAGTTCCCTAAGATTATTTGGTATGGTATAATTTTTTCAACACCGTTAATTGTGTTTGTGTAGTTATAGTTCCCTAAGATTATTTGGTATGGTATAATTGAGTTCTGTACTTCAATTAATATTAACGAGTTATAGTTCCCTAAGATTATTTGGTATGGTATAATACAGGAAAAAAAGACATTGATAAAAGTGAAGTTATAGTTCCCTAAGATTATTTGGTATGGTATAATCCAATATCAGCTATTTTAGGCATAGCTAAAGTTATAGTTCCCTAAGATTATTTGGTATGGTATAATTAACTAAAACTATATAATTGATTAACATTAGTTATAGTTCCCTAAGATTATTTGGTATGGTATAATTTCGTCTTGGTCTTTATGTATACCTGTTCCGTTATAGTTCCCTAAGATTATTTGGTATGGTATAATAAAAATACCAAAAACAACATACGCAGGTTAGTTATAGTTCCCTAAGATTATTTGGTATGGTATAATTTTGTCTTTGTTTTTGTAATTAAGATTTGTGTTATAGTTCCCTAAGATTATTTGGTATGGTATAATAGGGACATAACAAAAACAGCTTACACACCCCATAAATAAAGGGTTTTTAAGCTGTTTTTTTGTTTATTTTTTTAAAAAATCAATTTTAAGCTAGTAATTCTAATATTTTTTTGTTTTTTTTAGAAAAATGATATTTGATTTTCTGATACTTTTTTATCCCTTTTCCGTGGCTCTCCTACTAAAATTTTTATATTAGAAAATTGTTTTTCTGTAACAGCCATACTTCTTACACTACCTTTATTCGGAATGTTCATTGACAATCTATTTTCATGAACTCCAACATTTTCTATTGTTGAACACAACCTTGTATACAAAGAAAATTGAACCATATAATATCCATCATTAATTAAAAATCTTCTGAAAGAATTTGCAATCTTTCGATCTTCAGCTGTTTTTGTTGGCAAATCAAAAAATACCATTAATCTCATAATCTTCTCACTCATACTCATGAATCTCTAAACCAACAAATTTTGGAAGAATAATACAAGAATTATTATTTGTTAAACAAGAAACAAAACTTTCAACAACAATTTCTATCGCATAACTTATTGGTTGCAATTTGTCATTAATTAAGACATTTGTGTTTAAAATGTTTAAAAGTTGCATTTTAGTTGATGGAGAAATTGATTCTTCATTTGTAATTTTTGAAATAAATAAAACAAGATTGTCAACAACTGGTCTAAATGGTTCAATTAAATCATCAGCCAAATTAAATTGATTTAGTTCGCTTTTGTGATGAATGCCAAGAAAACCTAATAATCCATGAACTGTTATACTTCTTGCAATTGCTCCCCTAACTATTGAATAACAATAATTTAAAGCACCATTTACAAAATTTTCTTGTTCTCTTGTGAAAGTAAAACCAAACACTTCTCTAAAATATAAACTTGCAGCATGCGCCTCAGCATTTTGAGAATCACCTGATTTCACATTTCTAGATATTTCTAAAATTTTTTCGCCTAAAGTTGAACCAGCATATATTGCTACCTTTGCTTGATTTTCAATTTTAGATATAATAATGTTCTTCCAAATATTTTTATTTATTGGCTCTTTGGCTTGCGATTGAATTTTGTAAACTGATAAAGGTTTATAGAAGTTATTGAAAGGTAAAAGGACTGCACTTGGCAAATGTTTTTCATCACAGACATAAAAAAGTGCTTTATTTTGAATTAAAAAATTCAAAGTGTAGCTAGTTATTGTTGAGTTTAAGCTTTCTATCATGATTGAATTTATATCTTCAATTGGATAACTTTGTTCATTGTTTTTATTGGAAAGAACAAGTTGGTTGTTTTTAACCGACAAATAGGCATCATTATGAACATATATGTTTATAAATGCCATTTTATTCTCCTATTTTTTCATAATCAGTTACAAAAGAATTTTTTAAAGAAATTTCTTGTCTTGGTTCAAATTCTGCTTTTGAAACATTTCCTAAAATATCAACTTGGTATTTTTCAAAAATGTCTAGCGATTGAACGCCAATTCTTAAAGACCATTCTCTATCATGTGTAAAAATTGCTATTGATGCAGTAGATGAATCGCATGAAGAATAGTAAAAATAACTATTATTAACGAATCCATTGATTTTTTGTTTTAAAGCTTTTTCTTTGCCGTCTTCACCAATTACAACATTTGTTATTTCTTTTGTTGCTGGCATTTCTTTTTTATTTTTAATAAAAATTAAATCATTAGGAAAAAGTGAAAATTTGAAATGATATGTTTCGTCCATTTCTTTCCATTCTGAGAATGGCTTGCCTTGCGTAATAGCTCTGTTTGGAAGAATTCCGCTATAAACATCGCTAACATAAATTGGAACAAGATAATTTTTTCCATTTTTTTCAAAAACATCAGTTCTGACAATGTTAGATTTTTCTGCAATTCCTTTTCCTTCACCTGTTTTAATTTCAACAAAATCATTTATTGCTTTTTGAAGTTTCACAGTTTTTACAACAGGACTGTTTCCACCCTTCGGATTTGGCTTGAATAATGGCTCTTTGAAAGCAAGCTTGCCATCTCCCTTAAACAGTTTGAGTCTTGCAACTAGTTTCTCATATAAAAGTTTGTCGCTTTCAATAAATTTTTGAGGATAATCCTTTATATCGCCATTTTCATCTAATTTCAAATTTTGTATAGGAGTTTTTGTTAATACAATAGTTAAACCTTTATTAGTTTTTTGATTTAGAGCAACACTTCGTATTGTTGAATCATGAATTGGACCTTTAATTTTTCTTGTAGGCATGCGAGAAACAAAAATTGGTTTAATTTTTGAAATTTCTTCATTGTCATATCCTGCCCACTGTAAATCTTTTGCATATAACTGAGGATTTGAAGAAAGAATTGCTTTTATTTCTGAAACAAAACCTGTATATGGTTCTGGGATTAATGGAATAATTTCACCAGTCTGCAAATCAACAAGCATTCCGTCATGTTTTTCAATCTTTTTATTGCTTCTAAATTGCAAATATTTGGTAACTTTTTGTAAAACATTGTTTGTTGCTGTTGCAATAACAATGGCATCTTGTGCATGATGTTTATCATTTTCTACTCTATCTTTACTTAGTCCCCAAATTTTTCTTAAAAAGCTTGTAATTGAGCCATTTACGGCACGAACTGGCACTTTACTGAATTTGCTATCAGCAAATTTTAGATTATTTTTTAACATATTTTGAACAAAAGATGTTGCAAATTTTGTATCATTCAATGCTCTGCTGTTTAGCTCTTCCGCCTCTTCATCTGAAACACCCATTTTGAGTAAGTTTCTTGCCTTTTTACTTTTTCCAAATTGTGATTCAACAAACATTTCAAATTTTTCCCATCTCTCTTGGTCCTGACCAAAATATTCAAAAGGAGTTCTTTGCCCCTTGTTTTGGTTTTCATCAGCGCAAACAAGAACCTTGTTTGACATTGAGTCATCATAACATTTGCTGTATGGAATTATATGGTCAATTTGTGTGTTGTTGTTTGAAAGAATTGACGCCATGTTGCCAAAAACTTCAAGCAAAGATTTTTGAGAATAAGCACATTTTCCACCTTGACTATAGTATAGTTTTAATTTTTGAATATCTTGTCCTTTAGGATTGGTCAATCCAAAAGATTTAAGCTGTGTGTATATTTTTTCATTGCTTATCATATTTTCGTTTTGTGATTGAGTAATCTTTCTTCTTTCATCAAAAGTTTTGCTAACTTCACGAGCAAGCTCAACAAAAATTGAATCAGGAGTACCATATTTATTAACAAGAGCATTAACAACTTTGATTGTTTGGCTAACTGCTCTTTTTGCCACTGGGCTTGTGATTGAATCTATATCTTCAAAAATTTCTTTTGCTGATATTTTGTCTTGTAAATTTTGTTCTTGTTCATTAAATTTGTAACCAGCACTTGTTGCAGCCTTATCATATTTTTGTCCTTCTTTAAGAAAAGGAATCATTTTTTTCATTGCTTTTGTTGAAAGATTGCACACTTTCGAAAAATCAACTTCTAAAAGTTCAGAAAAACATTTTGGATACAATGCAATTTTTTCTTCTTCACTGAGTTCCTTTTCATCAATCAATTTAAATTTTTCTGCTTCATCACGAAGAAATTGCCATTTTTCAAAACTTGAATTTGTTAAAACAAAATTCATTCTATTAGCATCGCTTTTTGCAATTGTAACCATTTGAGCACAGTCATCTATGCAACTAATTTTCTCATCATTATTTAATTCATTAAACTTAGAATTTAAAGAAAGTGATTTTTCTACTAACGCACTTTTTTCTTTAGAAACAAAAACTTTATCTTCTGGGTCTTTTTCTTTTGTTTCTTTCTGTTCAACATTGTTTTTAATATTACTTTTTCTTTTTGAATCGTAGGAAACAAGATTAAATCTTTGATAATCCTTTAAATCTATAAGCTTTCTAACTTGTTTAAATGTTAGCTTGCTAGTTGAAAGAAATTTTTCATATATTTTGTCTTTTTCTTCTTTGGTTAAAAAGCGATCACCATCAATTAGTGATGTAATTTTGCAGTTATTAAAGTTTTGCAAGCACTGAAAAATTTCAAAAGTTCGTGAACCTTTGCTTGCCCTTTTTTCTCCTTCTTCAAAAGTGCATTTACCAACGGCAAAGGAGGCTTTATATTTGCTACCTTCCCCCGGACCTTCATCAAAAGATCTTTGCCTAGAAAACAATTCAATAATTTTTTGTTCTAATTCTTTACTTGCCCAAGATGAACCGAGCTTTCTTTGTGCGGAAAAAATTTCATTAATTTCATTCTCTAATTCTCTTCTAGAAAAAGATTTTTCATAATTTCCTGAAGAATTTCTAACCATATAAATATCAATATTTTCTTTTTTTGTGTTGGATACAGTGTTGTGAAAATTTTTGTTGAGATATATCATTTCACCAACTGTTCTATAATTATTCTCTTTAATCAATTTTTCATTTTGCGAAATGGCTTTCAGCAAGCTTCCAGCATCTTTTTCTTTAAGTTCTGATTTTCGTGTACTTTTAAAACCACGATGTTTAAAAATATTTACAAGAATTCTAGAGAAATCTTGTTTTGAAACTTTTTTATCGAGTGCTGTGTATCTAAGCATGAAAATATCTGTTCCATCACCTAAAAATGTGTTGAAATCAATTTCACCGTTAAACAATTCTTTTTTTAAAATTGCTTTTAAAGTTTTAAGTCTTAAATTTCTTCTTCTAAGAGTTCGCCTTGAATGTCTTGCATTTCTTCTGTCAACGGCAAGAGAAGTTCCATCTTTTGGATTTTCAGCAGGAACAAAAGTTCTGCAACCACAACCAACAATTCTCATTGGGTCGCCACTTACATCATGAGAAATTACACTCCAACCGACTGATCCAATTCCAATATCTAAACCAATTCTATAATTCATAAAAACTCCTTATTATGAATTACATTTTATACCATGATGTAGTAAAAACCAAACAAAATTCAACATTTTTATACAATAAATTACATTTAATAAAAAGATGAACCCTATATGCATAAGCACATAGGGTTCAGAGCTTTACGGCGCAGTTTTCCTAAGGAAAAGAGGCCTTATTACAGTAACCTAAGACTATTTGGTATGGTATAAGTTACTTTTATATGGTATACAATCTTAAAATGTTTGTCAACTGAAATTTGATATTTTGTATAAATAATTTTTTGAAAGCAAATTAATCAAATATATAATATTACATATTTAAGCAAATTTGTTCAACAAATTTTCTATCATGTAGTTTTTTTGTTGTCTTAAATAAATATTTTAATCTAAATTTCAACCAACATTTGAAAACCAACATATAATTAATTATTTCGTCTTTGAAACTAACATTTTATATAAATGGGATATCGAATTTGATTGTTATGTTTAGATATTTTATGTTGTTTACGGGTGAAACTTTGATGTTTTTAGAATATATTACTCCATAAAAAACAAAGTTTTTACCAAATTTGTTTAATAGTTCAAAAGACAAAGATTGTGATAATGTTCCAATTTGTTTGTAAGAAGAAAAAACTTTTGTAAGTTCTTCATTTTCTTGACTTGGTGAATGTGCAATCATTACTTCATCAAATTCTTTGAAATTTTTTAGTTCCATTTCATTTATTAGCTGATTTACACTGCACAATGAATCAGTTTTTGTTTGCCAATCATCATAGGTTTTATTAGAAAAATAGGCATCATTGTGCCTACTTTTTAATCTTTTCGAAAGCAAATTTTTTTCGTCCAAATTTTACTCCACAGAAACAAGATAATAATATACAGGTTGTCCACCTGAAAGAACATTTATATCAAATGCTGGATATTTTTTGGCAAGAAGTTCTTTGTTTTCACTAGCTTGTTCAGTAGTTATATCTTCTCCATAGAAAAGAGTTATTGAAACAGTTGACTCTGTAACCATTTTTGCAACAAGATCTTCAAGAGTTTTTGAAACATTTGAGCCTTTTGCTAAGATAGATTTTTCATCAAGCCCAATTATGTCGCCAACGGCAAGGTCAAAACCATCAACATGAGTTGCTCTAACCGCATAAGTTATTGAACCAGATTGAACATTTTTGATTGCATCTTGCATGAGTGCGTAGTTTTCATCAGCTGACTCATCAATATTGAAGCAAAGAGCAGCTGCAATTCCTTCTGGAACACTCTTTGTTGGAACAACATAAATGTTTTTGCTTGTAAGAGCTTTTGCTTGTTCAGCAGCAAGAATTATATTTTTGTTGTTTGGGAAAATTATAACATTCTGAGATGGAGTTTTTTCAACAGCTGAAACAATGTCTTCAGCACTTGGATTCATTGTTTGACCGCCAGTGATAAGCTCGTCAACCATGAGTTCCTTAAACACATTTGCAATTCCGTCCCCTGGGGCAACAGCAACCATTCCTAATGGCTTTTGAGGAATTTGTTTTTTTGCTTTATTTTTCATTTCACGGTTTTGTTCAAGCATGTTTTCAATTTTGACATTTGTGATTTCACCGAGAGCTAGAGCAAAAGCAATAATTTTGTTTGGTTCATTTGAGTGGCAATGCACTTTAACAAGGTTTAAATCTCCAATGCAAATTACACAATCACCGATTGTTAAGAGTTTATCTCTCATTTTGTCAATGTCTGCCATGGTTGTTTTTTTGTACATATTAACAACCATAAGTTCAGTGCAATATCCAAATTGAATGTCAGTGTTGTATATGTCTGCAACAATGCCATCAACAGTTTGATTTGGAAGTGGTTCATCAAAAGTGAAAACAACATTTTCATCGTTAACGATGGCTTGGTAGAAACCTGTGAACAAAATTATTAGTCCTCTACCACCCGCATCAACAACTCCAGCCTTTTTAAGAACATCTAAAAGTTCTGGTGTCATTTGCAAAATTTCTTCACCTTTTATGAGAAGTTGTTTGAAAAAGACATCAAAATCTGTTTCTTTTTTTGCAATTGTGTTTGCTGCTTCAGCCATTACACGAATAACCGTAAGAATTGTTCCTTCTTTTGGTTTTGTAACAGCCTTATAGGCAACATTTGAACCCTCTTGAATGGCTTTTGCAAAAATCTTTGTTGAAATTTGCTCTTGCTCACTAAGAACAGAAGATAAACCTTTGATAATTTGTGAGAGAATAACTCCAGAGTTTCCCCTAGCTCCACGCAAAGCTCCTTTTGAAAAAGCTGAGCAAAGTGCTTCACAAGTTGTTTCATTGCAAGCAATGACTTCTCTGGTTGCACTTTTCATGGTAAGGCTCATATTTGTACCTGTGTCGCCATCTGGAACTGGAAAGACATTTAACGCATCAACGAGCCCTTTGTTTTGTTCCAAAAGATTTGCTCCGGCAATAATCATCTTACGAAGAGTTGTGCCGTTAATTGTTTTTTGCATAATTTCTCCTACACTCTAACGCCAACTACATGGACACTCACAGAATCAACAATCATTCCTGTGAATTTTTCAACGCTGTATTTGACTGATTTTTTTAAGCTATCGGCAACTGCACTTATTGAAACACCATATTTCATAATAACAAACAAATCTATAGATATTCTGTTATCTATGTTAGAAACTTTAACCAACTTTGAAAAAGATGGTTTTTTAAAAAGATACAGTAAATTTGCCTTAAAACGGTTGGCAACAAGATCGACGATTCCATAGCAATCAAGAGCTGTTAAACCAGCAATTACTGCGATGGATTCATCAGATATCAATATGTTTCCATAAAAGTTGTTTGTTTCAACCGTCATTTTGATTCCTTTTGTTGTAAATGTAACGAATTTATTTTACAACATGAAAATAAAAAATGCAACACAAAAAGCCAAATAGAAAACAAAGCATCTTAAAATATAAAAAAATGGAAGCATTTTGTTGTTTCCATTTAATATATGAATCAAAAGGCATTTTTTATAAGAGTAATTTCATCACCAATAATTTCAACAACATCAAATCTACAACTAGCATCAAGAGAATGAATTGATTTTAAATAGCAAAGAGCAACATTTCTTATTTTATGTTGCTTTTGTGGTGTAACCGCTTCACGAGGCAAACCAAATTTGTTTGAACCTCTGTCTTTTACCTCAACAAAAACAATTGTGTCGCCATCTTTTGCAATAATGTCAATCTCTCCGAGATTAAGTGAATAATTTGTTTTTAAGATTTTCATTTTATTTTTCACAAGATAGTCTAAGGCTTTTGCTTCACCAATTTTGCCTGTTACAACATTTTTTTTCATTGCTATCCCCTTGGAACTTCAAGAGTAATTTTGCCAAGTCTACCCTTTCTGAAATCATCAAGAATCATTCCGCAAGTTCTGTCATAATCCTTTTCGCCACCTTTAATCACAAGGTTCTTTTTGGTTGCAATAGCGTCAAGTGTTTCAATGGAAGTTGATTTTTTTTCAATGCCATAACGATTTGTCAAAATGTTTTCATTGATTTTTTGCAAATCTTCAAGTAGGCATAGAGCAAGCTCATTTTTGTCATAGATATCATCTTTGATGCTGTTGATATAAGCAAGATTTCTTGCAATTCTTTGATCATCAAAAGATGGCCAAAGTGTTCCGGGAGTATCCAAAACTTCAAGACCACTTGCAATTTTTACCCATTGTTTTCCTTTTGTTACCCCTGGTTTATTGCCAGTGATTGCTCTTTTTTTTCCGCATAAATTGTTTACGAGAGTACTTTTTCCACTGTTTGGAACACCAATAACCATGGCCCTAAGATTGACAGTGATTCCTTTTTCAGAAAATTTATCAACTTTTTTTGTTTTTAGTGAAAGAATTGCTTTTTCGATTGTTTTTGCTGCACCAGTTTTTGTGCTGTTCATAATGATTGCAATTGAGTTTTTCTTTGTAAAAAATTTTTGCCAAAGTCTAACCTTTTCTTCATCAGCAATATCAGCTTTGTTAATCACATACACAATTGGTTTTTCTCCAAGGAAATCACAAAATGATGGATTTACGCAAGAAAAAGGTGCTCTTGCATCAAGGACATAAATTATTGCATCAACAATTTTTGCTTCTTCTTCCATCATTCTAAGGGCTTTTGTCATGTGCCCCGGAAACCAATTGATTTTCATTTAATTTCTCCTAAAAGGTCTGGCCTTTTGTTTTTTGTTTGCAACTTTCCTTGTTCAATTTTCCATTCTGCAATTTTTTCATGATTGCCGTTTACCAAAATTTCTGGAACTGAAATTCCTTCAAAAACCTGTGGGCGAGTGTATTGTGGAGCTTCAAGAAGACCGCTAACAAAACTTTCTTCAACAGTAGCCTGTTCATCAAGAACTTTTGGAATGTATCTAACAACTGCATCGGCAAGCACCATTGCTGGAAGTTCACCGCCAGTGAGCACATAATCTCCAATTGAAATTTCTTCATCAACAACAAGGTCAATTGCTCTTTGGTCAATACCTTCATAATGTCCACAAAGGAAAACAAGATGTTCCATTTTTGAAAGTTCCACAACTTTTTGTTGCGTAAGAACCTTTCCTTGTGGAGATAAGTAAATTACATGAGCTGAGGCGTCTTTTACGCTTCTAACCGCATCAACAACAGGTTGTGGGGACATAAGCATTCCTGCTCCACCACCAAAAGGATAGTCATCACATTTTTTATGTTTATCTTTTGAAAAAGAGCGAATATCAATAATATTAGTTTCAAAAATGCCAAGGCTAACTGCTCTGCCAAAAATGCTACTATCAAGCACAGAAAACATCTCAGGAAAAAGAGTTAAAAAATCTAATCGCAAACTCTTACCTCCCAATATCTTTTTTTGTTAAAAACAATTTGTCTAGTTTCAAGACTAATACTTATGGCAACTTCGCTAATAAAAGGTACACGCCAAATTCTGCCATCACCACGAATGCACAAAATATCAGGTCCACCAAACTGTTCAATGTCTTCCAAATCTCCAAGCTTTTTGCCCTGTTCATCAACAATTTGCATACCAATAAGATCGCAAATTAGAAACTCATTTTCTTTGTTAAAAACAATGTCTTCTTTGAGAGCATACAATTTGACATTTCTAAGAACTTCAGCTTCGTTAATTGTTTGACAAGAATCAAGCATCAAGTAAACATATCCGCCCCTAACTGCAACCTTTTGAACCTCGCTAGGTTCTTCAGAAACACCTACAAAAATTTTTTTAATGCTTTTGAAAACATTTGGGTCAGAAACATTAGGTGAAACTTTAAGTTCACCTTTTAGTGCTTGTGGTTTTAGAATTGTTCCAATTTCAAGCTTTTCCATATTACCTTTAGCTCCTTTTCAAAAAATCCGCATAATAGCGGATTTTATTTGAGCAAGAAAGCCCTTTCGAACTTTTGCCCAATAAACTATTATTTGTCACCAATCTTAACAATAATTTTTTTGTCAGATTTTTTTGCTGATGAACGAATAATTGTTCTGATACTATTTGCGATTTTGCCATTTTTTCCAATAACTTTTCCAATTTCTTCTTCTGGAACAGAAATTCGAATAACAATTGCATCAGGTTCTTCAGTTTTTGTAACTTTTACAGAATCTGGATTGGAAACAAGGCTTTTCGCTAGGAATAAAGCAAGATTTTCCATCTTTTTCTCCTATTAGTTCTTAGATGCTATAACGCCGCTTTTAACAAGCAAAGCACGAGCTGTATCTGTTGGTTGAGCTCCGTTAGCGATCCAAGCCTTTGCTTTTTCTGCATCAATTTTGATTTCGGCTGGTTCTGTGAGTGGATTAAAAGTTCCGATTTGTTCAACAAATCTACCATCTCTTGGTGATCTTGAATCAGCTACAATAACTCTATAAAAAGGATTTTTCTTATCTCCTATTCTTGTGAGTCTAATCTTGAGTGCCATATGTCTTCCTCCTTGTTTATCACCGTTTATCAGGTGATTTAATTTATATATTAACGGCTAAAAGCCGAGAACATATCAAAATTTTTCGGATTAAAGTAAATTTTTAAAATAAACCTCTAAATCCTTTTTTGGTTTTAAATTGCTTCATCATTTCTTTGCTTTGTTCAAAGCCTTTAAGAAGCTGATTTACATCTTGAATTTTTGTACCACTTCCGTTAGCAATTCTTTGTCTATGTGAACCTTTTATAATTTCTGGGTGTCTTCTTTCTTTTTTTGTCATTGACTGAATGATTGCTTTGTTTCTTTTGAGAACACTTTCATCAATTGGTCCAACTTTTGCAAGCTTGTTACCAAGCCCCGGAATCATGCCTAACAAGTCTTGAAGCGAGCCCATTTTGCTTAAGTTTTCCATTTGAGCAAGATAGTCATCAAATGTAAAAGAATTTTCAATAAATTTCTTTTCCATCATCTTCATATCTTCTTCTGAAACAGTTTGTTGTGCTTTTTCAATAAGTGTCAGAACATCGCCCATTCCCAAAATTCTGCTTGCAATTCTGTCTGGATAAAATGGCTCAATATCTCCAATTTTTTCTCCAATACCAGAAAATTTGATTGGCTTGCCTGTTACGGCTTTGATTGAAAGTGCTGCACCACCACGAGTGTCTCCATCAAGCTTCGTAAGGATAACTCCAGAAATGTCGAGTTGCTTGTTGAATGAATCTGCAACAATAACAGCATCTTGTCCTGTCATTGAGTCGATTGTGAGCAAAATTTCTGTTGGTTTACATTCTTTTTTAATTTCTTGAAGTTCATTCATGAGTTCATCATTGATATGTAAACGACCAGCTGTGTCAAGAATCACTGTGTCAAAGCCATTTTTTGTGGCATGAACAAGAGCTTCTTTTGCTGTTTTGATTGGACTTTGTGTTCCTCTTTCAAAGCATTCAACATTAGCAAGTTTGCTTACAACTTGAAGTTGATTAATTGCTGCAGGACGATATATATCGCACGCAACTAATAGTGGTTTTTTGCCTTGTTTCTTAAGAAAATAAGCCAATTTTCCACACATTGTTGTTTTTCCGGCACCTTGCAAACCGCAAAGCATAATAATTGTCGGAGGCATTGATGCAACTGCAAGTTTTTGGTTTGTACCGCCAAGAAGATTAACAAGTTCATCATTAACAATTTTCACAACTTGCTGAGATGGTGTGAGACTTCTTAAAACTTCTTCACCAACTGCCTTTTCACTAACTTTTGCTACAAAATCTTTCGCAACCAAAAGTGAAACATCAGCTTCAAGAAGAGCAATTCTGATTTCTCTCATGCTTTCTTTGATTTCAAGCTCTGTTAGCTTGCCTCTGTTAGCTAGTTTTGAAAATATGTGGTTTAATCTTTCGCTTAATCCGGAAAATAACGCCACGATTTAATCCTCCAATGCATTTTTAATTATCAATGAAACCTCAGCGGCAGTGTATGTTTTGTTGATTCCTTCATTTTTAAAGTTCTTTTGCAAAATATCGTATTTTTTAATCAAATCCAAAAATTTAATTTTCTTTTCGAATTCCTTAAGTTGCTTGGTTACTTTTAAAATTTGTGAATAAACATTTTGACGAGTAACTGAATGAATTTCTCCAATTTCAACCATTGACAAATTTTCAAAAAAATATTCTTTCAAAAACACAAGTCTTGATGGTTTAATAAGTTCTCCATAAGTATCAATCAAATCACAGATAAAAATTCTATCTTTCAAAATTCCTCCATAGTAAGATGTAAAACAAAAATGATTTACATGTAAGTATATTATCATACATATTTTGATTTGGCAAGAAAAATATTTACAAAAATTAAATCAATCTTAAAATTATTAAATTACAAACAAAAAAACCCTTTTTTGTTAATGATAAGTGATTATTTTTAATTTTAATTAACCTTTTATTTTTTAACAGTTCAATTTCAGTTTTTTTTGTTTCAAGAAAATCAAATGCAAAATCTTCTTTAAAAGTTTTTAAGTCAAATCCTTTAACCATTCTGAGTCCAAGCATTATTCTTTCTTCAATTTTTTCTTCAATTGAAACAAAGTGCTTATTTTTAACATAATTTCCACTAATAAATTCATTTAGATTTCTTGTGTTTTCAATTCTTTCACCATTAACATATCCGTGTGCAGCCACACCAAATCCAAGATATTCTTCACATTTCCAATAAGAAATGTTTTGTTTGCATTCATAACCACTTTTAGCAAAATTTGAAATTTCATATTTTTTAAATTCCAAAATTTCAAGTTTTTTTTCTAGCATTTTTATTAGTTCAACACTTTTTTCTTCATCTGCAATGCTTACTTTTTTATCTTTTACAAGGTTAAAAAGCGGTGTTTCTTCTTCTAAAATTAATGAATATGCTGAGATATGATTAATGGGCAAGCTTGTTGCTTTGTTTATTGAAGTTAAAAATGTTTCTTTCGTTTGAAAAGGAATTCCAACCAAAAGATCACATGATATATTTTTGAAGCCCACTTTGTGAGCTAGCATAATTGCCTGCTCAGCTTGAAAAGAATTGTGGAGTCTGCCAATAGCCTTAAGTTCATTGTCGCAAAAAGATTGAACTCCAAAGCTTATACGATTAAATCCAGCATTTAAGTATGCTTTTAGCTTTTCTTCATAACTAGAATTAGGATTACATTCAATAGATATTTCACAATTTGTTGTTAGTTCAAATTTATTTTTAATAAGTTCAAGAATTTCGCAAACATGTTGTTCATGAACAAAAGATGGAGTTCCACCACCAAAATAAATTGAACCAATAGTTTTTGTTTTCAAAATCTCAGGAGAAACGGCATTTATTTGATTTTTAAGTGCCAAAAAATAATCCTTTTCCTTTGCCAAATCAACAAAAGAAACAAAAGAGCAATACAAACATTTCCTTTCACAAAAAGGAATGTGTACATAAAGAGCAATAGGTTTTTTATTTTTATTAATCATTATCAATTTTTAAAATGCTCATAAAAGCTTCGCTAGGCAGTTCAACTGAACCAACCATTCTCATTCTTTTCTTTCCTTCTTTTTGTTTTTCAAGAAGTTTTCTTTTACGAGAAATATCTCCACCATAACATTTTGCAAGAACATCTTTTTTGTAGGCTTTAACAGTTTCACGAGCAATTATTTTTCCACTAATTGAAGCTTGGATTGGAACTTCAAAAAGTTGTCTTGGAATGACATCTTTAAGCTTTTCTGCAATCTTTCTGCCTCTTTCATAGGCTTTTTCACGGTGAACGATTAAGCTAAGAGCATCACAAATCTCACCATTAAGAAGCAAATCAAGTTTAACAAGATCACTTCTATCAAAGCCAATAAGTTCATAATCAAGGCTTGCATAGCCTCTTGTACGAGATTTAAGTGAGTCGAAGAAATCGTATATAATTTCATTTAAAGGCATTTTGTATTCCATTTTCACTCTTGTCTTATCAAGATATTGAAGATCAACATGTATTCCTCGTTTTGTTTGGCACAATTCCATAATCACGCCAACATATTCTGGTGGAGTAAAAATGTGCATTTTTACAACTGGTTCTTCCATATATTCAATTTCTTGCAAAGTTGGAAGAGTGCTTGGATTTGAAACAGTAAGGATATCGCCAGAAGTTTTGTGCACAAGGTATGAAACACCGGGTGCAGTTGTGATGATATCAAGCCCAAATTCTCTTTCTAGTCTTTCAGTGATAATTTCCATGTGAAGAAGCCCTAAAAATCCGCAACGAAAACCAAAGCCTAAAGCCTGAGAAACTTCAGGAGAAAAAACAAGTGAAGCATCATTAAGTTTAAGTTTTTCAAGGGCGTCCTTAAGATCACCATATTTTGAGCCATCAACCAAGAAAATTCCAGAAAAAACAACTGGCTGAACTTGTTTGTAACCAGGTAGTGCCTTTTTTGCAGGATTGTCAGCAAGTGTGATTGTGTCGCCAACTTTTGTGTCTTGAACTGTTTTGATGCTTGCAGCAATATAGCCAACATCACCAGCAAGAAGTTCATCAGTTTCTTTCATTCTTGGAATAAAAAGCCCAACCTCAGTAACTTCATAAACCTTTTGGTTTTGCATAAAGGTAATTTTTGTTCCCTTTTTAACCTTTCCTTCAAACAAACGAACAAAACAAATTACACCTTTGAAATTGTCATAAACACTGTCAAAAATAAGTGCTTTTAGTGGAGCATTTTCATCACCTTTTGGAGGTGGAACTAAATCAATAACCAAGTCAAGAACTTGTTCAATATTCAAACCTTCTTTGGCTGAAATTCTTGGAGCTTTTTCAGCTGGCAAACCAATTATTTCTTCAATTTCTTTTGCCGTTTCATCAGGTCTTGCACTTGGCAAGTCAATTTTGTTAATAACTGGCAAAATTTCCAAATTGTTTTCAAGAGCCAAATATACATTTGAAAGAGTTTGAGCTTCAACACCTTGAGAAGCATCAACAATCAAAATTGCACCCTCGCATGCAGCAAGAGAACGAGAAACTTCATATGTAAAGTCCACATGCCCTGGGGTGTCAATCAGATTTAGAGTGTATTCAATTCCATCTTTTTTGTAAAACATTCTTGTTGGAGTGAGTTTAATTGTTATTCCTCTTTCTCTTTCAAGATCCATACTATCCAATAATTGTTCACACATTTCTCGTTTAGCAAGCAAGCCTGTTTTTTCGATTAAACGATCAGCAAGTGTACTTTTGCCATGATCAATATGAGCAATAATGCAAAAATTTCTAATTTTTTCGAGCCTAGATTTCATCTTTCTCCCTTTTGTATCCACATGAATATACAAGAAAATCAAGAAAAAATCAATCACTTTTGGAGAAGTTGTCAAATATAAAATATTAGAATAAAATATGCATAACATTTATAAAGGAAAAAAAGATGGATAAAAAAATACCATGTCATAACTTTGCTCACAGAGGGTTGCATAACAAGTTGTGCCCAGAAAATTCCCTTTCAGCATTCAAAGCAGCCATTTGCAAAGGTTATGGAATTGAACTTGATGTTCAAATGCTTAGTAGCGGTGAAATTGTTGTTTTTCACGATGACACAACAATGAGATTAACTGGCAAAAATAGTAAGATTGAAAATCTTACAAAAGATGATTTAAAAGAATACTTTTTAAATCATACAAAAGAAACAATACCACTTCTTAGTGAAGTGCTTTCTCTTGTTAAAGGTAAAGTACCTTTGCTTATTGAAATTAAAAATTTTGAAAAAGTTGGAAAACTTGAACAAGCTCTTGGAGATGAACTTTCTTCATATAAAGGTTGTGTTCTTATTCAAAGTTTCAATCCTTTTAGTTTAAAATATTTTGCCAAGCATTTTCCAAAATATCCACGCGGTCAACTTGCGAGTCATTTTGAAAGTGAGAGCATGAGCTTTTTCAAAAAGTTTTTACTCAAAAATCTTTTATGCGATTTTTTAAGCAAACCAGATTTCATTTCATACGACAAAACTCATTTGAATTCAAGATGCTTAAAAAATTATAAAAAGCCAGTTTTCACTTGGACAATCAGAAACAAAGAAGAAGAAAAAGAAGCACTAAAAAAATGCACTCATATCATTTTTGAAAACTACGAACCATCAGTCTATTCAGAAAAGTGCAAATATAAATCAAACTAATTTATAGTTTATAAATTGAAAGTTATTTATAAGTAAATTATTAATAATATAATTAATATGTTTTATTATAATTAGATTTAAATTAATTTGTTAAATATTAATTAATAATAAATTAATTTGTTAAATAATAATTATATTAAAATTAATTTGTTTTATTATAATTAAATAATATTTATTAATGATTAAAAATATAAATTTTAAATAATTAATTAATATATATTATTTGTTTAATTATTTTTTAATTTAAAACAATCATGAAACTTTTGTAAAAACTTGTTAATCTCAAGCCTTACAAAAAGGCTATTTAAGCCTATTTATATTAATTTAATAATGTTTAAACTATCAAAAAATAGATTAAAAATTTTTTAATCTATTTTTATATTCTTAATTAATAATTTAAATTAATTCAATTATTTATTTAATTATTTATTCTTTATTTAATTAATTATTATTAATTTAATTATTTATTATTAATTTAATTATTTATTATTTATTATTTATTATTTATTATTTATTATAATTTTAATTATTAATTATTAATTATTAATTATTAATTAAATTAATCAAATTAAATTTTAATAGTTTTGTTTGTTGATTTCAAAGAAAGATTGCGGGTGGTTGCAACAAGGACAAACTTGTGGTGCATCTTTTGAACTTACTCTGTAACCACAGTTTCTACATTCCCAAACGACTTCATTTTCCTTTTCAAAAACTTTCTTGTCTTTGATATTTTTCAGTAAGGCACGATATCTTTCTTCATGTGTTTTTTCAATTGTTGCAACATATTCAAACTGCTTTGCAATTTCATCAAAGCCTTCTTCTTTGGCAGTTTTTGCAAAAGAAGAATACATATTTGTCCATTCTTCATTTTCGCCTTTGGCTGCTTCCAAAAGATTCTCTGGAGTGGTTTTGATTCCAGACAATGCCTTTAACCACAATTTTGCATGCTCTTTTTCGTTTTCAGCAGTTTGAGTAAAAAATTCAGCGATTTGTTCATATCCTTCTTTTTTCGCTACTGAAGCAAAATATGTATATTTGTTTCTTGCTTGACTTTCTCCTGCAAAACCATTTTTCAAATTTGTTTCTGTTTTTGAGCCTTTAAGTTCCATACATTTTTCTCCTTTGCAACTGTTTATAACAATAATAATTTATATTAACGAAATTAGTCAAATCTTTTGACTAGTTTTTAAATAATATTGCAAAGTTGTTCAATTTTTTTTAATTAAGATTAAATTTAAAAATTTAAAATATTGCAATGCAATTGGCAAACAATTCTTGATATTAATATAACCTTATATCTTTATTTACATGAAAAATCAATCAAATCTTTTATTCTTTTTTACAAGATTTTTTTCTCTTCCATTTGATGATGGAACATAAAATTCTTGTCCTAAAATTTTATTTGGCAAATACTGTTGTTTAACATAGCCACCAAAAGCATGTGGATACAAATATTTAGCTTTTTTTTCATCGTTGGTGCTTGGGTGATTTCTTAAATGGAAAGGCACAACATCATCTTTAAGAAGTGTCGCCGCTTCATTTGCTTTTCCAAGTGCAACAACAACAGAATTGCTTTTTTCTGCTTCACATGCATAAATTATTGCATGTGCAAGCGGAATATTTGCTTCAGGAACTCCCATTTTTTCAATTGCAAAATAGGCAGCTTGAGCAAGTAACATTGCATTGCTATCTGCCATTCCAATATCTTCACTGCAATGAGCCATAAGTCTTCTTGCAATAATTTTTGCATCACAACCTGCAAGTATCAATCTTTGACTATAATACAAAGCTGCATCACTATCACTTCCCCTAATAGATTTGCAAAAAGCACTTAAGAGGTCAAAATACAAATTTTCATCAACAGCCAAGCTCTTTTTGTCTGAGCATTGTTCTGCTACTTCCTTTGTTATTTCAATCACCCTTTCAGAATTGTAGCCAGTTGTTAAAGCACCTAGTTCAAGCGCATTAAGGGCAGTTCTAACATCACCAGCACTTGCCCATGCAAAATGTTGATAAGCTTCTTCGGTTACATTTAAAGCTAGTCCTCCAAGTCCATTTTCTTTGTCTAAAACTGCTCTTTTAAGAGCTTTTACAATGTTTTCTGACTCAATTTCTTTAAACTCAAAAACTCTACAACGAGAAATAATTGCCCGTGTCATTGAAGTGTAAGGGTTTTCAGTTGTTGAACCAATAAATGTTACTGTGCCATCTTCAAGAGCGGCAAGAAGAGAATCACTTTGGGTTTTGTTCCATCTATGACATTCATCAAGCAAAATAAATGTTTTTTTGTTTTCAAAAAGACTTCTTTTTTTAGCTTGTTCCAAAACTTCTCTTAAGTCTGAAACAGTGCTTGATATGGCATTCATTTTTTCAAAATGAGCGTCTAATGACTCAGAAATTATGTAAGCAAGTGTTGTTTTACCTGTTCCCGGAGGTCCAAAAAAAATGCAATTTCCAAGTGAAGAAGCTGAAACTGCTCTCCTTAGGAGTTGATTTTTCCCCACGATATGCTCTTGCCCAACAAAATCTTCAAAAGTTTTTGGTCGCATTCTGTCAGCAAGTGGAGCTTTACTGGTTTGTCCAAACATTGTTGTTTCCAAATTTATTCCTCTTTTCATTAAATTTATCTTTATTATAATCTCTTTTAGGTCTAAAATCCAACAAATTACGAACAAAAATTTGTTGTTTTATTAATAAATATATTTAATCTCTTATTATTTAATTTTTCGTAATTGTTTGATAGTTTTTAAATTATGTCCAGAAAATATAGCTTAAAAGGATTTTAAAAAAATGCTAACTATGTAGCACCTTTTTAAAAGTCAATCTGTAAGCCGAGTTCTGTATTAAATGATCATCTATCTAGGCCCAGTGTTTCTAAAGGGCTCAAGCGGTGTTTTTGAGTGACGGCCGAGCAAGCCATTTGTCACTACTTAACCTTGCTCTAGGTGGGGTTTACATGGCATCAGAAGTTACCTTCCAATCGGTGGTCTCTTACACCGCCTTTCCATCCTTACTTCTAGGCTTTCGCTTTGAAGCGGTTTATTTCTGTTGCACTTTCCTTAAAGTTGCCTTCACCGGCAGTTAACCGGCACCCTGCTCTATAGAGCTCGGACTTTCCTCATTTTGCCCTTAACAAGCAAACTGCGATCATCTGATTGACATTGTCCAAATTATAGCACAAATTCGATAAATGTCAACCTACTGAAAAAATGTTTTTTGGAAGATTAGCTTTTTTGTCAAATGCAAATCCTTGAATAAACCCATCGGTTGAAATTTTCATTGCAACACCATATCTTGAAAGTGTTCTTGTTGCAGCAAGCCTTCCGCCGCCTGTGCTTCCCGCTTCAATTTTGATGATTGCTCCAACAGCAACAATTGTTCCGTCATAATCAACAACCATTGCTCCGTCCATTCCAATAAGTTCTTGCCTAAGTTTTCTATCTAGTTCATGAAATTTTCTGTTACCAATAATTTTTCTAAGACTAGAAGATTTTACGCACTTAGGATTTTTTAAAAAATTTTCGAATGAACAATCAATTTCCTTAACCATTTCCTGTTTATGTGAATAATTAAACAGTTTTTCACTTTCTTCAAATTCTTGTTGTTTTTTAAGTTCAAAACTCTTTTCATCAATAATATCATAGACATCAATATGCTTTAAAACACTGCCAATTTGCCCAGCGTCAAGAATAACAATGCAACCACCTGCTCTTGTGAAGGCGGTGTCTAGTGCCGAAAAATATATTGATTTTCTTATATCTTTAATCGTGTGAGATTTGTTGTTTGAAAGAAGCCCAACAATTTCATTGTGAGAAAAAATGTTCCAAACACCATGTCTTCTACTGACAGTGAGTTGACAATCTTTAAAAATTAATAAATCGCCAGATTTGGCAAGAGAAATGCCAATTCTTTTGTCATGGCTTGCCCTTGCAAAGCCAGAATATAAATATGGTGCACAAACAGACATTGATCTTGAAGATGTTAGCATGTTGTGATCAATTAAATAGCCGTCTTTATCAAGTTCCAAATATGACATTATTCCGTCAGAAAGAAGAGCGGAAAAATCATTTTTCAAAATTTCTGAATACATTAAATTTTTGTCTGTGGATTTTGATACTGCATTTCCATTTATAATAAAACCAAAAGTAAGCCCATGACCTTCATATGTCTTTTGACTCCAAACAAGCATATCTTCTATAAGACCAACCATTGTGGAGGCACTTTCCTCAAAAAGAGATCTACAAATTGCCTTTTCAATCGCAATGTTTTGTAGTTTTTTCAAATATGTTGGTTCAAAAACTTGAAAATAAGAAACTTTTACAAGTTCAATAATAATTTCTTTTAAAATGTTTGTATCTGTACTTTTAAACGGTTGATTTCTTTTTATAATCAAACGATACTCATCTTTTTTCTCTGGCTTAACCAAAACAGTTCCGCCCACGCCTTGCGCAACTTCAAAATCTCTTGGCGAGCTATCATTTTCTCCTATTATGCTTGCTCCGGCAAACATAGGTAGAACCAAATCTGTAAGTAAAGTTGAAAATGATTCTTTGTCCATATAATCACCTACAAAATTATTGTATCAACTGAGTATAAAAAAAGCAAGGTAATTTACATGTTATTGAATATTAATTTCTTTAACTTTTTCTTGAATGATTTCTAAGGCTTTTTTTTCTAGTCTAGATATGTATGATCTACTTATTCCAAGCTTAATTGCAACTTCTCGTTGAGGTAATGCTGAATTTCCCCCAATTCCGTATCTTAATTTAATAATTTCTTGCTCTCTTTCATTAAGATTTTCTGAAATGATTTTTTCAATTTTATCTTGTAACATTCCTTTAGCAACAATATCTTCAAGTTCTTCGTCCATAGAAGCAATTATGTCCATAAGTTCAATTTCATTTCCGTCCTTGTCAGTTCCGAGTGTTTCTTGAAGAGAAGAAACTTGCCTATGTTTTTTTGAAGTTCTCAGTAGCATCAAAATTTCATTTTCAATGCAACGAGCAGCATATGTTGAAAGTTGTGAGCCTTTGCCCTCTTCATATGTGTTAATTCCTTTAATTAGCCCAATTGTTCCAACAGAAATAAGGTCATCAGCTTCACCAGCGGTTGAAAATTTTTTAACAATATGTGTAACAAGCCTTAAGTTGTGATTAATAAGTTTGTTTTTAGCTTCCATATCACCATTTTTGAAACGAGTAAAAAGTTCTTTTTCTTCTTGTGGTAATAAAGGTTTAGGAAATCCGTTTGCTGTGCTTACGAAGGCTGAAAAAGCCATAATTTTGCCCAAAAAAATTGCAAAATTTTCAAAAATCATGTACGCCACCTTTCCATAGAAAAGATTTGACAAAATTCGCCAATTTTTCCTACATGATAATATTTATGCTAAAAACTCAAAGTTTTGCTTGTCTAACAAAAAAAAGAAGAGTTTTTCTCTTCTTATCAAATATAATTATCTAAATTAGTCGAATAAACTATCTGCAAAGTCTTTGGCTGAAAAGGTTTCCAAATCTTCAATTTTTTCACCAGTTCCAAGGAACACAACTGGGACTCCAGTTTCTCTTTTGATTGCAATAACAACTCCGCCTTTCGCTGTTCCGTCCATTTTTGTAAGAACAATTCCGTCAAGTGGAATTATACCATTAAAGGCATTTATTTGTTGAACTGCATTTTGACCTGTTGTGGCATCAAGCACAATAAATGTGTAATGATGAGCTTCAGGATATTCCCTACTAGTAATTTTGGATATTTTTTTAAGTTCTTCCATTAAATTCAGTTTTGTGTGCAATCTTCCTGCGGTGTCAATAATTAACACATCAGCTTTTTTGGATTTTGCACTTGTGATTCCATCAAAAACAACCGCACTTGCATCAGCACCTTCTGTGTGCTTGACGATTTTGGTTTTACTTTTTTCTGCCCATAAAGAAAGTTGATCAGCGGCAGCAGCACGAAAAGTGTCGCCTGCAACCAAAATTACCTGTTTTTTTTGTTTTGTAAAAAAAGAAGCAAGTTTTCCAATGCTAGTGGTTTTGCCAACACCATTAACACCAATAACTGTGATTGTACAAGGCATTTCAGGCTTAAAGCTTTCGTCAATTTCAAGTATGTTCTCAATGATTTTCTTTAGTTCATTTTTAACATCTTTGGCAGTACGAAGTTTGTTTTTTCTTGCTGAATTTCTAAGTTCTTCACAAATTTCCAAAGTTGCTTTCACACCAACATCACTTGAAATTAAAAGGTCTTCAAGATCTTCATAAAAATCATCAGTTAGTTCACCTTTACTCAGAATTGCTTCAAGTTTTCTTAAAAATGCTTCTTTTGTCTTTTTCAATGCATCAGAAATTTTTTTAATTAGTCCCATTATTACACCACCTTGGCATTTTGTACTGCATCAGCAAGTTTTACGCTAACCATTTTTGAAACACCTTTTTCTTCCATTGTAACACCAAACAAACTGTCCGCAAGTTCCATTGTTGGCTTTCTGTGTGTGATGACAATAAATTGAGTTTCATTTGAAAATCTGCGTAAATATTGAGCAAATCGCTCAGCATTTGCATCATCAAGTGCTGCTTCAATTTCGTCTAACAAGCAAAAAGGCATTGGTTTAAGCTTAAGTATTGAGAACAAAATTGCAATGGCTGTTAGTGCTTTTTCACCACCGCTTAAAAGAGTTATGCTTTGAAGTTTTTTGCCCGGTGGCTCAGCAAAAATTTCAACACCTGCTTCAAGCATGTTTTCTGAGTTTACAAGCTCAAGTCTTGCGTTTCCACCACCAAACAACTCTTTGAATATTTTTTTGAAATTTTCGTTGATTTTTGTGAATTCAGTTTCAAATTTTGTTGTCATTTCACTTGAAAGGTCTTTGATTATTTTTTCAAGATCTTCTTGTGCTTTTGTTAAATCTTGAGCTTGGTCAAAGAGATTTTTGTGTCTTTCATCAAGCATTTTAAAATCTTCAATTGCGTTCACATTAATGTTGCCAAGTCTTTGAATTGAATTTTTGATTTTACCGATTTCTATTGTGCCTTTTTCAATGATAAAATCAGGGCGTTTAAACTCTAAGCAAGTGGAATATGTGAGAGAATAATCTTCAAAGATTTTTTCTTGCATAACTTCCATGTCCGTGTCAACTTTTGAAAGTGAAACTTCTTCTTGAAGTTTTTTGTTGTTAACCTTGTCTTTTTCTTCAGTTAATGCACTGCGTTTATCTTCCAAAATTTTTAATTCATCTTGCAAAGTAGCCTTTCTTTTTTCAATTTCAACTTGTTTAATTTTGATTTCTTCAAGTTTTTTGCTTGCATCTTCGTTTGCTGGAACTGCTAAGAGTGAAGCAATTATGCTTTCAGCACCAATGATTGTTTGATTGTTTCTGCTGTAAGCTGACTCGTGTTCTTGAAGTGATTTTTGAAGCTGAGAAACAACCATTTCTAGCCTTTCTTTTTCATTTGTAAGTGCGGTTATCTCGCCTTCAATTTGAGCAATTTGAACTTTTAGAGTGGTTGCTTCTGCATTATATTCTTCTTTTTTGTTCTTGAGTTCAAGGCTTAGTTCTTTTCTTTCAACTTTTTTTGAAGAAGCTTTAAGTTTGCTTGTGTTTGCACTAGTTTCAAGTTCATCAACACTTTTAAGCTGATTATCAATCAAAGATATTTTTTGAAAAATTTGCTCTTTTTGTTTATTATGAGAATTTAAGTTTTTATTTAACTCATCAAAAGAAAGTTCCAAAGTTTTTAATTTTTCATTTTCCTTTGCTAATTCAATTTCTATTGAAGATTTTTTTCTTGATAAACTAAGAGAATTTTCTTCATTTTTGGAAAATTCAGTTTGCAAAGAAGAAAGATTTTGAGTTTCAATATTCAAAGCTTCTTTAAGTCTGTTAAGCTCTTTTCCAAGAGTTTCAATTTCTCTATCTCGGCTGATAAGATTTGTGGCTTCACTCTTTTTACTTCCGCCTGTGTAGCTTCCTTGAGGATTAACAACATCGCCGTCAAGAGTTACAATTTTGAAAGAATATGAAGAATTTTTAGCTAAGCTAACAGCAGTATCAAGATTGTCTACAACAACAATTGAACCTAGCAAGTTTGAAATTACATTTTCAATTTGCTTATCAAATGAAACAAGCTCACTAGCAACACCAAAGCACCCGCTAATACTTATTTTTTGTTTATCATATGAAGATAAATTTCTTGATTTCATTGAAGAAATTGGCAAAAAAGTTGCTCTACCCGCTTGAGCAGTTTTAAGATAACCAATAAGGTCTTGTGCATTTTTTTCATTAAAAGTGATAATGTTTTGAACAGCACCGCCAAGAGCAACTTCAATGGCAGTTTCATACATTTCTGGAACAGAAATAAGAGAAGCAACAACACCAACAATTTTTGATTTTAATTCAGAATTTTTTTCGGCATCTCTAAGAAGTTTTCTGACACTTCCAGCATAACCTTCATATTCTGCTTGCATTTCTTCAAGAAGTCTTTTTCTGTTTTCAAAAACTTGAATTTTTGAGTTTATTGTGTGTTTGTCTTCAATTGATTGTCTTTGTTTTTGAACTAGTACAGTTCTATCTTGTTCACTTTTAGCAAGGCTAATAATAATTTCATCTTTAGATTTTTCTCGTTCAACTAAAAGTCGTTTATTTTCACAAATTAAATTATTTTGATTTTCAATTTTGTTTTTTAGTTCGTTTGTAACTTTTTCTTCATCATTACCAAGTGAAACAAGCATTTTCTTTTCCGCTTCAAGAGAAGATAAGTTTGCTTTTAAAGATGAAATTTTTTCCAAAAAATCAATCATATTTTTTTGATTTTCTTCAGCTTCGTCTTCTGAAAGAGCAAGATCATCAATGACTTTGAGATAATCATTTGCAATCTTGTCGCTCTTGCAGTTTAATTCTTTTAACAAATTTGATTTTTCTGTGATTAAATTGCCCTTAATAGCAATGTCTTGTGTGGCTTTTTCAATGTCTGATTTTGAAATCTCAATATCTCTGTTAACTCTGTCGTTTTGTTCTTTCAAAAAGTTTATTCTTTCACGAATAAGTTTGATTTCGCTTGACTGCTTTTCAATTCCAACTGTTAAAGAGAGCACATCTGAATGAAATTTGTTAATTGTTTTATCAATTTCACCAATTTCAGCCATGTTTTTGCCATAATTATTAATTGTGCTATCAAGCTGTTCATCAAGAAGATTTTCTTCTTCAAGAACCTTTTCTAATCTCGCCCTAAGCTTTTCTTTTATTTCTGTGGCATTTTCATATTGATAAACATATGCGTTGATTTCAAGGTCTTTAAGTTGAGCCTTTAAATCTAAATATTTTTTTGCCGCATCGCTCTGCTTTTGCAAAGGTTCAATTTGTCTTTCAATTTCAGAAATAATATCACTAAGTCTTGTTAAATTGTCTTTTGTTCGTTCAAGCTTTCGTTCTGCTTCAATTTTTCTTGATTTAAACTTTGAAATTCCACTTGCTTCTTCAAATATTGCTCTTCTATTTTCTGGTTTAGCTGAAATAATTTCTTCAACTTTACCTTGTCCAATAATTGAATAGCCGTCTCTTCCAAGCCCACTATCATACAAAAGGTCAATAATGTCTTTTAAACGGCATGGAGTTCTGTTAATTAAATACTCACTCTCACCACTTCGATAGAGTTTTCTTGTGATAGCAACTTCATTGTAATCCAAATCAAAAAAACGATCAGCATTGTCAAAACATAGCGTAACTTCAGTAAAAGACAAGCTTTTTCTTTTTTCAGTTCCATTAAAAATGACATCTTGCATGCTAGAACCACGCAAAAGTTTGCTACTTTGTTCACCAAGAACCCATCTTATTGAATCAGCAACATTGCTTTTTCCACAACCATTTGGTCCAACAATGGCAGTAACACCATTATCAAATTTGATTTCCGTTCTATCTGCAAAAGATTTAAATCCAGCAATTTCAATTTGCTTAAAATGCATTTTCCACCCTCGTTTATTTTTTAAACATGTTAATTTTTGATATATTAATCAGCTTTTATGTTGCTTTCAACAATCAATTTTTCCAAACTAATTCCCTTAGCAACAGCTTTTTTGTGAAGCTTTTTAAGTTTTAAAAGAGCTTTTTGTGCTGCAATTTGTTCAGCTTCTCTCTTGCTTATGCCAGAACCTGAACCAAGAATTTTTCCAAATATTGAAACATTCATTTTAAATTCATTCTCTGTTGAAGCTTTTTTGTTTTGAACATATCCAAGTTTAACCTTGCCATTTTTTTGCAAGTATTCTTGAAGCTTGGTTTTTGCATCAGTTGGAGCACTACCAAAAAATTTTGAAACTTCAAGTGATTTCAAAATAAATTTTTGAGCAACAACCATTCCGCCGTCTAAATACATTGCTCCAATAATAGCTTCCATAATGTCAGATTTGACAGATGGCGAAATTGGACGCACAAAACTTTTGCCAACCAAAACATCTTCTTCAGGAATTAATTTGTCAAAAACCCCAGACAAATTTTGGCAAGAAACCAAATTTGCTCTTGCTCTTGACAAATTACACTCGTCAAATATTGTTTTTTTGTAATATGCTTCGGCAATCACGAAACCAAGTATGCTATCACCTAAAAACTCAAGCCTTTCATAATTTTCTTTTGAATATGATGAATGAGTTAATGCTTGAACCAAAAGTCCACTATTTTTAAACTTGTAACAAAGGGCTTCTTCAATTTTTTCTATCATACTGTCGCCTCTTCTTCAAGCACTGGCATTTTTGCAATGGCTTCTTCAATTGCTTGATTATAATTTTTTTCTGCCATATCAAGGGCTTGAAAAATTGAAATCTTAATTGAATTTGCTTCACTTGAGCCGTGCGATTTGATAATTATTTTTTTGACTCCGATAAAAGGAGAGCCACCTTGATTAGTAAGATTAAATTTGTTTTTAAGTTTTTTGAAAGCCCCTTTGCATAATAGTCCACCAAGAAGTGAAATTGGGTTTGATTTTATGCTTTTCTTAAGTTCACTGTTAATAAGTGAAAAAGTTCCTTCAGCTCCTTTAAGAAGCACATTTCCAGCAAAAGCATCAGTAACAATAACATCATAATCACCTGAACAAAAATCTCTTGCTTCCATGTTTCCAACAAAATTGATGTCAAGTTTTTTGAGCATTGGGAAAACCTGAGAACAAAGTTCATTACCTTTTTTGTCTTCAACACCAACATTAAGCAGTGCCACTCTTGGATTTTTTACACCGCAAACAATTTTCATAAATTCACTGCCCATAACTGCAAAATGACAAAGATTAATTGGTTTGCAATCCATGTTTGCGCCACAATCAACAAGCAAAACTTTTCCATTCTTTTTTGTTGGCATAAGTGGTGAAAGAGCTGGTCTTGAAACACCTTTGATTCTTCCAACTTTCAAAAAACTACCTGTAAGGACCGCACCTGTTGAACCAGCAGAAACAAGCCCAACAATTTCCTCATCAGCTTTCATACAATTAAATGCAACAACAAGTGAACTATTTGTTTTTTTCTTAATAGCTTCCGTTGGTGATTCATTGTTTACAATTTTGTCTGGAGCATGAACAATTTCAATTCTATCAGAAAAAGTGTTGCCATTTTCAGCTAAAATCTTTTTGATTTCTTCTTGATCACCACAAAGAACCAATTTCAGTGTGGAATTTTCTTTGAGAGCAAGGAGTGCTCCTTTAACCATTTCGACTGGAGCATTATCTCCACCCAAGCAGTCTAACACAACTTTCATTTTTACCTCTATTCTTTATTATACCAAAAAAATAAAAACCTTTCAAGTCAAAATGAAAAACAAATATAAAAAAAATGCCTTATTTTGAAAGCATTTTATATTTCTTATTGTTAAAATATTATTTATAAAGAATGTAGACAAACATTAAAAGCTAAAATTCAATATATGTTTTGTTTTAATTAGAATTAATGAGAAAAAAAATTCTCACAATTATTATTTTTTTATTGTCCACTTATAAATGATACAAACAAATTTTGTAGCTGGCTTAAAAAAAAAGTGATGAAATTAACTCATCACTTTTTTAAGAATTTATCAAAAATTGGAAAAATTACTTTTCTTCTTTTTTAATTTCAATTCTTTGTTTGCCATCATACATTCCGCATTTTGGACAAACCTGATGTGGAACTTTCTTAGCATGGCATGCTGGACATTCTACAAGAGTTGGTGCTGCAACCTTGTAATTATTAGAATTTCTTGAGTGTTTTCTAGCCTTACTAACCTTTTCCTTTGGAACTGCCATCTTTTTTTCCTCCTATATTTTTTGGTATCTATAAATTTTTACTATTCATCGCCAAGTTCACAATTTTCGTTGCAAAGCAAGCGTGATGGTAAATTAAGTAAAAATTCGTCCAAAAATATCCTATCAAAATCAACTACTCCGTTAACAACTTCATATGATGATTCTTCTGTTACTTGAAGTGGAATTTGCTCATTAATATCAAATTTGAAAACTGATTCAAATTCTTTGTTGCATACATCGCAAACATTTTTTGTTTTCAATGAGCATTTTGCATTCACAATCAAGCATTTGTCATCAACTGTGTAACTACCATTTGCTTCACCATAGTTAACGATTGTAATTCTTCTCTCTGAAAGAAGATTTTGATCTAGTGTAATCATAGCCTTAAAAGTTACTGGATTTCTGCTCTGCAAGGCTTTGCCAACTTCTAAAATCATTCCTTTCTCCCAAATAACCACTTTATATTAACACAAAAATTATTTTTGTCAATTGAATTTATTATTTAGTAACAAGAAATTTTGTATCTCTTGCAATCATAAGTTCTTCATTTGTTGGAATGCGTAAAATTTGTACTTTTGAACCATTTGAATTTATTGGTGCAATTGTTCCATATGGAAGAGTGTTGTTTACAAGTTTGTCAATTTCAATACCCAAATATTCAAGCCCTTCAAGAGCTTTTTCTCTTAAAAGTGGCATATTTTCACCAATTCCACCAGTGAACACAATTGCATCAACCCCGCCCATAATTGCAGAATAAGAACCAATATATTTTTTTATGCGATAAGCGATCATGTCAATAACAAGTGCTGCTTTTTCATTTCCCTGTGCATATGCACTTTCAATTTCACGCATGTCACTTGTGAGTTCGGTTAAACCAAGTATTCCACTTTTCTTGTTGAGATAATTTGTGATTTCTTTAAGATCCCAACCAGTTTTAGAGCTAATATATTCAAGAACACTTGGATCAAGATCACCGCATCTTGTTCCCATAATCAAGCCTTCAAGTGGAGTGAAGCCCATTGAAGTGTCAATGCTTACACCGTTTTTAACTGCTGCGATACTGCTTCCGTTTCCAAGGTGAACTGTGATTACTTTCAAATTTGCAAGTGGCTCATTGAGAACTCTTGCAACTTCATTTGCAACAAACTTGTGGCTTGTTCCATGAAAACCATATCTACGAATTTTCCAATCTGTGTATGCTTTGTATGGCACTCCATACAAAAAAGCTACTTTTGGCATTTTTGAGTGAAATGCTGTGTCAAAAACAGCAACATTTGGTTTTCCTGCCATTGCTTTTTGACAAGCCAAAATTCCATTTATGTTTGCTGGCATATGAAGTGGTGCGAGTGGTGTGAATTTAACAAGGTCTTTCATAACTTCTTCATCAATAATCACACTTGAAGAGTATTTTTCTTCACCATGAACAACCCTGTGTCCAATTGCATCAATCTGAGAAAGTGAAACAATAACTCCGTATTCTTTGCTGATTAAAACATCAAGAATTGCTTTTATTGCTTCGTTGTGATCAGCAAATTGCGATTCAATTATTGTTTCTTTTCCATTGGCTTTGTGTTTAAGAAATGAACCAGAAATTCCAATTCTTTCACAATTTCCTTTTGCAATAACCTTTTCATCTTTCATGTCTATGAGTTGATATTTGACTGAACTTGAACCTGCGTTTACTACTAATACTATCATTTTTCTTCTCCTTTGCTGTCGCATTGCAACGCTGTTATGGCTGCAACAATTTCAATTTCTTCTACTGTACAGCCCCTACTAAGATCATTAACTGGTTTTTTGAGATTTTGAATTATTGGTCCGTATGCGTTCAAATTTCCAAATCTCTGCATTATTTTATACGCAATGTTTCCACTTTGCAAGTCTGGAAAAATTAAAATGTTTGCTTCTCCCTTAAGTCTGCTTTTTGGAGCTTTGGTCTCAGCAACACTTTTAACCATTGCTGCATCAATTTGCATTTCACCCTCAACAATTAAATCTGGGTGTTTTTCTGTGGCGATTGCTACTGCTTTTTGAACTTTTTCAACTTCAATTCCAGAAGCACTGCCAAGTGTTGAGAATGACACAAACGCAACCTTTGGAACATTTAGACCAAGTTTTATGCTTGTTTCAATGGTTGAAGAACAAATTTTTGCAAGTTCTTCACTTGTTGGAGAAATGTTGACTCCACAGTCAGCAAGAAGAATTGCAGGATTTTTTCCAAGCATCTTATTTTTTCCTGTCATAACAAAGCAAGAAGAAATAAGTCCGCCTTTTTCTTTTGCCTTAATGATTTGAAGAGCTGGTCTAAGAGTTGTTGCAGTTGGAGATTCTGCTCCAGCAACAATTCCATCAACAAGCCCTTTATTAAGAAGCATTGTTGAAAAATAGAATGGATCTAAGATGAGCCTGTTAGCTTCTTCCATTGTGAGCCCTTTTCCTTTTCTAAGCTCATATAATTCGCTCGCAAGTTCATCTTTGTGAACACTTGTTTTTGGATTTATGATGACGCACTTGTCAAGCCTTTTGTGGCTGAGCATAAGTGCACTTTCATCACCAATCAAAATCACTTTTGCAATTTTCTTTTTTGCCAAAAATTTGCAAGCATTAACAGTTCTGGTTGAAAATGCTGCTTCAGGGAACACAAGTGTTTTATGAAGTGCTTTTGCTTTTGCTAACAATCCTCTTTCAAATTTATTCATGATTTTTCTCCTCAATGATTTTTAAAATTTCATCAATACATTTTCTTGTTGCATCTTCTCCAGCTTTCATCGACTCAATCATGTCATTTTTCCTTAAGTGATACATTTTCAAGTCTTGCTTTGGAGTGATAATAATATCACTACACTTTTCAATTCTTTGTTGATTTTGAAAAGCTAAGATATACAAAGTGTTTTCTGCAATTTCAAATGTGCTTCTTGGAGCTTTTGAACACTCATAAGTGCCCATTGCATCAATTGTGATAATCACATCACAACCAATGTCTTTCAAAATTCCATCAGGCAAATTGTCAACAATTCCGCCATCAATCAAAACTTTTCCATCTCTTTCAAATGGAGTAAAAACACAAGGAATTGCAAGGCTAGGATATATTGCATCAGCAAAACTTCCGCTTGAAATTACACAAGTTTTTCCAGAAAGAATGTCAACTGAAGAAGTGAAAAATTTAATTTTGCAATCTTCAATCTTTTGTTTTTTTGTTGACTCATCAATAAAGGCATGAATTTTGTCGCCTTTAAAAAGCCCGTTTCTAAGAAGTTTAAAAATGTTGAAATCAAAAACTTTTGATTGTCTGAAATTTAGTAAATATTCTTCCATTTGTTTTGGAGTGTAACCACTTGTGTATAGCCCGCCAACCAAAGCTCCCATACTTACACCAGAAATTGCGTAAGGAACAATGCCAAACTCGTCTAAAACCTTAAGTACGCCAACATGACAGCAACCTCTAGCCCCACCGCCACCCAAGGCAACACCAATTTTTAAATCTTTCATAATCCAACCTTTGATAAAGTAAAATGGAATGATAGGTTTTATATTTAAGAACTTATTCTTATTATGTTAGTTTTTTTGAAAACATATTGCTTTCTTAGTAAATTTAGCATAATAGCAAAAAAAAATCAAACAAATTGAGACAAGGTGAAAAGAAAAGTTATTTTTATTGCCATTTTTTGCGTTATTGCAATTGTTTGCATGATTTTTTCTCCATCAAGGTTTGTTTCTGCAGCCTCAAACGGAACACTTGTGTTTGCAACTGCAGTTTTTCCCAGCCTTTTTCCTTTTATATTTTTCACAAAACTGCTCTTTTCAATTGAAGCGGACAAAGTGCTAGCCAAAATTTTTGCTTCTCCAATGAGAAAAATTTTTGGAGTAAGGGGCGAAGCAAGTTTTGTTTTTGTTTCAAGCTTGTTTTCTGGCTACCCTGTTGGCTCAAAGTCCGCCTATGATTTGTCAGAAAAAGTTCCGTTAACAAAAAATGAAGCATGCCGTATTGCATCATTTTGTTCAAATTCTGGTCCAATGTTCATTTTTGGAACAATTGGAGCAATTTTATTAAAAAGCCAAACAGCAGGAATAATCATTTTTGTTTCCCACATTATTGGTTCATTTTTAAATGGGATTTTGTTCAGTCATTTCAAAATTAATAATGGAGAAACAATTTCCAAAAACACAAACTCTTTCAAACAAGATTCTTCATTGCAAAATATAATGTTTTCTTCAATTTCTTCAGCATTAGCAATCGGCGGTTATATCACAATTTTCTTTATTGTCTGTGAAATTTTTTCTTTTTTATCAGTTGACACCTTTTTGACTAACATTTTTTCTAGTTTCGTTAATCCACAAGTTTTAAAAAGCTTGCTCTATGGCTTTTTGGAAGTTACAAGGGGTTGTTTTGAGCTTTCCACAAGCTCATTGACTCTTGCTTCAAAAACAATATTCTCCACCTTTTTGGTTTCATTTGGTGGCATTTCAATAGCCTTGCAAAGTCTTTCATATCTCACTAAGCTTAATGTCCCCGCATGGTTCTACCTTTTCTCCAAACTCTCCCACGCTCTTCTTTCCACTCTCATCAGCATTCTGCTTTGTTTCTTGTTTCTTTAGATATTAAATCTATAATCATCACATTAATAATTCATTGAAAAAAAACTGACAAAAATTTTGCCAGTTTTTTTAATCTTTAACCCCGTAATTTAGGGGTTAGATAATACCAATTAAAATACGATAACGCAGAGAAAGGTATTATAGTCCCCCGTAATTTTGGGGTTAGATAATACTGGATAAGCTGTTGAAATGATCATGAGAGCGTTATAGTCCCCCGTTGTTTTGGGGTTAGATAATACGCATAGGAAAATTTTTCGCTTGGATTTATGGTTATAGTCCCCCGTTATTTAGGGGTTAGATAATACACTCAAAATATCATATAAGAATGTTCAAGTGTTATAGTCCCCCGTTATTTAGGGGTTAGATAATACAAGACAGTCCGAAAGTAGAAAAGACAAGCAGTTATAGTCCCCCGTTATTTAGGGGTTAGATAATACCAATTGATAAACAAGAAAAATGCAAAACAGGTTATAGTCCCCCGTTATTTAGGGGTTAGATAATACATGTCATACAAGAATGTTCAAATATTTTCACTCATTTATGATTCTAACGGAAAAGTGTTATAGTCCCCCATTGTTTTGGGGTTAGATAATACTATGTTGGTGATTTTAAGTGTTTAGGTGAAGTTATAGTCCCCCGTTATTTAGGGGTCAGATAATACGAAAATTAAAGATAACATAGACCTTAAAGAGTTATAGTCCCCCGTTATTTAGGGGTTAGATAATACTTTCTCAAGCTGTGATTTCATTTGGACTTGAGTTATAGCCCCCCGTTATTTAGGGGTTAGATAATACTATTTTTGATTATACCGAAACAACTTTTGAGTTATAGCCCCCCGTTATTTAGGGGTTAGATAATACTGGAATGCATGGCAGATGAACTTATTTCTCGTTATAGCCCCCCGTTATTTAGGGGTTAGATAATACTGGATTATATAATTGATACTATATTTTGTCAAATACTTTATTTCTTATATTTTAGAAAACAACCGATTAAATCTGAGAAAGATTCTGATTTGCCCGTGTAATAAATTGCTTTTTCTTTTTGTTGTTTTGTTGAATTATTTTCAGTAATTTTTTGAAAAATTGATGAAATTGGTTTAATTACAATTGAAATAACATCTTTATTTACAAAATCTGAATGAAATTTCAATTGCATTTTTTCTAACGAATGATAAAGTTTTGGCATGATTCCGTTTTTTATTTTTATATCATAAGAATTAAGTTTTCTTGCATCGCTGAACATTTCAATAATACTTTCGTTAGTTTTTTTAATATAATCAAAGTGGTCAATTGAATTTCGAATAGGTTTTATAGATTTTATTGATTTTTGTATTGGTCTTATTGAATCAAAAGCTCCAAAAAAATTTTCATAAATATTTTTTATTAATGAATTTGAAAAAAAGCTTTCTAATTTTTTTGTAACTGCTTTTCCTTCTCCTGTGGCTGGATTCACAGTTGAATTGTAGTCAAAAATTGTAAAAATATCACATAAATCATTTTTTAACAAATACTGTAAGCCAAACAAAAAATAAAATGAATCTCTTTCCCATTTGTAAGAGCATTCAATCAATGATGAAACTGCTTCTATAATTAACGAATTCAATGAGAAAATATCATGCAATTCAACTTTGTTTTTGTTCTGAATAAAATTTTGATATTTATTTATGTCATCTTGATTTTCGATTTTCTTGCTTTGGAGTTTAACATCTTTGTCAGCCTGAAAGTTTTTATAAGTTTTTATTTCATCTATAGAAACAATATAATTTGAACTCTTAACAATTTGCGTTAATAATTTTTCTATTCCAAAAAATTCTAATTTGGAGAAATGATTTTGCAATATTATATTTGTTCCATCATGATAAACTCCATCATAATTTGGGTTGCTTAAAAATTCTTTTAAACTTTTTTCTTGGCAACCTATATATGGTGAAATTAGTTCATAAGTTTTTTTGTTTTTTTCATCAATATCTTTAAAATTGCTAAGTTCATAACTTTTAAATTCTGAAGCAAGTGACAAGGCATTTATAATATTTAAGCACTTCGAAATAGTTTCATTAGTATTTTCAATTTCATTTTGATTAAGGCTATTACTCCTTAAATTTATATCTTGAAAAAACTGCAAATATTTTCTGTAATCATTGATTAAGAAATTGAGCGTTGAGTTTGGGATTAATTTTGCAAGAAGATACATTGAGTAAGCACTTTCATCAATGGTTTTGATGATTGATATGTTAAAATTTTCCTGACTTTCAATTACTTGTGGGTTAAAAACAAATGAGTAATTTTTGTTAACAAAAAGCAAAAATGCTTCTGAGATAATCTTTACAAAAAATATCTTTATAAATTCACCGTCTTTGTTTGAATCATTGATAAGTCTTGAAACTTCTTGTGAAATTAAGCAAGAAAGGTTATTAAAAGAATCAAAGCCAGTTTTGCTTTCAATGTCAATTCCAAAAACTTCACAAAAAATATCTATTTCTTTTTTGTGTTCAAAGTCTTTTTCCTTAGCTTTTTTTATTGCTTCCCAAAAAAATTCATTTGCAATAATAGTTCCATTTTTAATTGATAAAAAATTGTGATAATAAAGTTTTTCAAGCAAAAATTCAATTGCTCCTTCAGATGAGGGTATTCTTGAAATTATGCTAGTAAAAGACTCTTCTTTTTTTATTTGATTAAAAATTGAAGTAAATTTTGGAATGTAAGACAAAACACTTGAAGCATTTTCATAAGCTTTGTTGATTAAATTGTTAATGTCTTTTACAAAAAAATATCTTTTTGCTTCAACAGAATTTAACTTTTCAATAACAACTTCATTAAGTTTTTTAATTTCTTTTTTTACAACTTCTTTAATCGTATAAATAGTTGGATTTGCATTTGATTCAAAAAAATGAAAATTGTCATTTCTAAGTGAATCAATTGCCTCAATAGACTCGTTTATGAAATCTACTTCGTTTACTCCGCTAAAAACATTTGGAAAAAAGTATTTTTCAATATCTTTTTCTTGAAAATTGCATTCAATACCATTGTTTATGTTACCTTTAAATAATATATACTTATCATTAATATTTTTTGCAAAAGATTGAGATTCTAAAAAAAATTCTTTTTGTGGTTGTGGTTTTAAAATATTAATCATTGTGTTTTTTGAAAATGAAATTGCAACATATTGACTTTGTTTAACTGAATCATAAGCTTTTTGAGTTTCAAAGTCTATTGAAGTCAAATCATTTTCAATAAGTTTTTTGTTTGCGGTGTCATACTTAAGATTTAATGCTTTTCCTAGTGCAATAATTTTTGAGCAAATATAATTTTTAAGTTTGCCTAAAACATGATTAAGTACAAATTGATTTGTAAATCTTTCAACTTTAATTTTTTCTTTTTCTTTTCTTTCTTCTTCCTTATTATAATCTCGTTTAAAAACATAAGTATATTTTTTACTAACTGATTTAATCAAAGCTTTTGTAAATTCATAAGATTTATAAAACCAAAATAATTTGAAGTTTTTGTTTTCTAAGTCATTGGTTTGATCTTTAAGTTTTTTAATTTTTCCGCTAAGTTCCCCAAGTTTGTTAGTTATTAATGTGGAAAGTTCTTTATTTAAATATTCTTTTTTATCTTTTTCATTTCGTATATTATCTAATTCACTTTTGTTAACTTTATTCAAATCTATAAATGGCATATCTTTTGATGAATCATCTAAAAACCCAAAAAGTTCAACTTTGACCATATTGAAAAGATCCTTTATTTCTTTTGGATTTTTTGCAAATTTTGTCAAAAAAGCTTCAAGACCAAAATTGTTCTTATTTCCATTAAAGCAAAATTGATTATTCTTGTAACAAACAAAGGTTCTTTGCTTGATTATTGAGTTTGTTATATTTTCTGCATTATATGGTTTTGGCTCTTTAATAAATTTTGATTTTTTTCTAAAAAACTCAAGTTCTTTTTGAAAATTTTTAGTTTTTTCATCACTATAAGCGCTTTTGTAATCAATTTTATTTAAATCAACTTCGCCAATTTTGTCTTGCAAAACTGCAAAAAAAGGCAGGATTGTTTTTTCTATTTGTCTATTCAAAAATGCTTTATTTTTCTCTGTATAAGCTTTTAAAGAAAGAAAATCTTTAAGAGAAAAAACTTTTTTATCGTCATACATTCTTTCCATTTCTTGAGAAAAATGTTTTGACTCATCATTTTGTAGTTTTGTAAAAACAGTGCCATTAATTTTGACTTCTTCAAGTCTTTTAATTACAAAATTATTAATATCTTCTTTTTGGTTTAAGATACTTTTTGGGTTTTCATTATCACCAAAATTTCTTCCATAAAGAACCCCATGTGGAACAGCCGCAAATTTTGTGCCACCTATTTTGCATACTTTCATGAAACCTCCAATTGATAATTTCATTATAACAAAATTTGACAAAATTCGCAACTTTTATACAAAATATTTTTTGCTCTAAAATAAATTTAAAAATTAATTTTTCACTTCCTTTATAGCTAGTGAATTTAAAAAAACACACAAATTTTTAAAGTTGTGTGTTTAATTTGTAAAAATTAATTTTGTTCTGTGAATCAATTTTTAATTTATTTTTATTCTTCTATTAACATGTCAAACATGGTTTCGTATACGATTGGGGCTTTTTCGTGCCACTTTTTTGTTGCTTCAATTGCACTGTGGCGTGAAGGAGCTTTGATTTTGATTTCAAACAATGGTTGGTCAACAAATGCTGCTTGAATTTTAAGTGTAATGGTGTAAGAGCCATCAGCATTTTTTGAATAATCAGACAAGTATTCTTGAGTTCTTTTGAAGTGCATTCTGTTTTGGCGAATATATTCAGCAATTGTATCTCTGAAAGATTGAGGAATCCTAGTGAAAAAGCTTGCCAAACAATTTCTTCCTTCATATGTTATGTTATATTTTTCTTCACCATTTCCGTTTTCTGATTTGTATATCAGTTCACTTTCAAGGAGTTGCCAAAGAATTTCTTTGCAATCCATGTAATTTATCCAATTGTTTGAACTGCAACAAATATCAAGAATTGAATTTTCGGTCAATGGAATTTCCATTTTTTCAAGCACAAACAAAACAACAAGTTTATTTGTAGTTGAATCTCCGTAAATACTCATTTGCCACCTCATCTGTTAAAAAGTGCACCATTGTTTGGTGCTCTACTTTGTGTGTTATACCACAAGAATTCAAAAAAATAAAGTCTTTTAATTAAAAATTGAAAAAGCACTTTTAAAAATTTTTTGTATGTGCTATTATTTGTATACTTAATAAAAACAATGTAAGGAGAAAATTTGTGGAACTTTCTGAAAAACAAAAAAAAGAACTTGTTGACTTTCTTAATGCATGCGATGATTTTTCAGCAGGAAAATTTATTCTTGCTGACTCAAAAAGTGCAAAAATTTTAAATTCTATTGATAAAAGTGAAGTGCTTAGCACTCTCGTTGAAGAATGTCTTTCAGGATTTTCCTTTGAAAGAGAATTTGAAAAAGCAAAACAAGGTGCAAAAAGCAAAGGTCAAAACTTTAAACTTCCTGATGAACCAATGAAAATTATTGGATTGTCTGTGTGTTTAATCAGAGAAATTGTGAGTCAAAAGCTTAATTTCCCTGCATTTTTAAAAGAGCTTTTCCCCGCAACAGAAGACAAAACAAGTTTTGAAGTTTTTTGCAATGAAGTTATACTTTCATTCAAAATGCAAGTTGCAAACATACTTGATATGGAGATTTGGGACGGAACACCACAAAAAAAGCATGAAGAACCAGAAATTATTCCACCTGACACAGATGGTTCAGAAGAAAATGATTTTTTTTCTCGCATGATTATAATTTTGCAACAAATGCACGATGCAGTAAAAACTGACAAACGAATTAGGGATTCAGAAAAAAATGAATTACTTTGTTTTCTTTCTGGAATGATTGAAACATGCAAAATTGAAAACACAAAAATTTTAAGCTCGTTCATTGTTGCTTTCAATGTTTTGTTTAGAAAAGTTAAATGTATAAAATTTTTTAGAGAAGAAATGCAAGAATGTATTTCATCTTACTATGAAAAAGTTGTTGAATAACATCAACTTAAAATTTTAAAACACAAAAAGCCCTTCTTTGATTTTTAAAGAAGGGCTTTTTATTAACTTTAAATTATAGTTATATTTTTTTTGTTAAAGTAAAATGCAAATAACTCCGCCCTTACCTTCATTAACAATTCTTCCAAGTGTTTTTCTCATTTTTCTTTGTGCGTCCATTGGCATGATTGCAAGCTTGTTGCTTATTCCTTCATTAACAAGTGATGAAAGGCTTTTTCCAAAGATATTACTGTCCCAAATCGCCTTTGGATTGTTTTCAAACTCACTCATCATAAATTTTACAAGCTCTTCGCTTTGTTGTTCTGTTCCAACAAGCGGATTAACTTCAGTTTCAATGTCAACTTTCATAATGTGCAAGCTTGGTGCACTTGCTTTCAATTTGACTCCAAATCGTGAACCTTGTTTAACAATTTGTGGATCTTCAAGCATCATATCGTCCATGGTTGGAACGACAACACCATATCCTGTTTCTGCCACCTGATTGAGTGCTGTTTTGATTTTGTCATATTCAACTTTGCAATGTGCAAGTCTTTTTATGTATGATACTAGATGATAATCATCAGAAATTTCTTGTCCGCACTGAGAAGTCAAAACTTTGTAGAACAATGCTGGCTTTGGCTTGAGTTCAAAATATACTTTTCCTTCACCAAGAACAATTGATTCAACACCAAGAGGTTCAAAATTTTCGCTTTCTTCAAATATTTTTGCATTTGCGTCAATTTCACCAATTTTTGTAATTGATTCACAAAATCTTGTACTTTCAGAAGCAATTGATTTTATGATTTCATCTTCAAATGAAAGTGCTTGCATCCATTTTGGCATTTTAATTTGAACTGATTCAATTGGAAATTCTTCTAGTAAAAGAGAAAAAATTGTTTGAATTCCGTTTTCATCAAGCTGAGTTACATCAAGTGCAATTGCTGAAGCTTCATATTTTTTGGAAAGTGCAGAAGCAAGTTTTTGTGCTGATTCTGATTGTGGATCTTTGCTGTTAACAATGACAACAAAAGGTTTATTATTTTCCTTAAGCTCTTTTGCAACTCTTTCTTCAGCTTTAATATAGGAAGAACGAGGAATGTCTGAAATTGTTCCATCTGTTGTTACAAGAACAGCTATTGTTGAATGCTCTTCAATAACCTTTTTTGTACCAAGTTCTGCTGCTTCTTCAAAAGGGAGTGGGCTTGCACTCCACGGAGTTCTAACGAGCCGTGGCATATTGTTTTCAATATGTCCAATTGCCCCTTCAACCAAATAGCCCACACAATCTATTAGGCGAACATTCATTTTTACTTTTCCTGCAATTTTGACTCCAACCGCCTCATTTGGCACAAACTTTGGTTGTGTAGTCATGATTGTTTTTCCATTTGCACTTTGTGGAAGCTCATCAATCGCTCTATCTCTTGTGTTTTTGTTATTTATATTAGGAAGTACAAGATTTTCCATAAACTTTGTTATGAAAGTGGACTTTCCAGTTCGCACAGGACCAACAACTCCCAAATAGATGTCTCCATTTGTTCTTGTTGAGATATCCTCATATATGCTCAATTTTTCCATAATCCCTCCATGATTGTTAAAATTTATGCGGGGGTTACAACAAATATGAACAATATTTTTAATTTTTACTATTTTTAGCCATATTTTTTATTAAACAATCGTTTGTTTTTTAAAAAAGACTTGTCTATATTTAGTTTATGAAAAAAAACATAAAAAAAGAAGATAAGTGGTTTTAATCTTCTTTTTTTATAAATTTGAAATTTTTATGATTTTATTTTAAGTTAAATTATTATCTTTTTTGATTAAGTTTTTAAGTTAAATCTTTAATAGTTTATATGATTTAAATAAATCATTATTTTAATCATTGTATAGAGTTAAATTATTAACCAATGCTTTTTTCTTTTTCTTCTTTCTTTTTTTCTTTGTCAATTAATTTGGCTTGCTCTTTTCCAAATTTTTTTCTTTGCAATTTTTGCAAACTTTTTCTGAAATTAACTTTGTTTTCTTTTCCTAGGAGCAAACGAAGAATGTTTTGTCTATGGGCAAACCAAGTGAAAAAGAATATTGCAAAAAGCATTATACTTATGGCAACATTACCGCCATGTTTAACACTTTCAACAACTGTTAATGTTGTAATAAGAATAAAAGATGCCACTGAACCATAATCAAAGAATAACAAATAGAAAAAGCAAAATACAAAGGAAATACCCGTCCAAAGTGGATTTGCAACCATAAAAAGTCCAAGTGTTGTTGCAACACCTTTGCCACCTTTAAAATTATATAGAACAGGATATATGTGTCCAAGAATTGTTGAAAGTCCGCCAACATACATTCCTATGTAACAATCTGGAACTGCAGAAGCTCCACCCAAAACAAAAAAACCAAAAAGAGCACCTATTGATCCTTTTAAGGCGTCAAGAAAAAGAGTTAGAAGTCCTAGTTTGAAACCAAAAGACCTCATCATATTCATAGTCCCAGGATTTCCACTACCCTTTTGGGTTATATCTTCTTTAATAAATTTGGAGATTATCCTTGCAAATGAAATGTTGCCAACGAAGTATGAAATGATAACCACAATTAAATATTTCCAAAACATATTTTTTCCCTTTTTAAAAATAAATTTCTTTTTAAAAAAACAAATTTTAATTATTTTTCAGAAGTATTTTTTACAACAATTTTTATTGGAGTTCCAACAAGATTAATTGAAGCTCTAAACTTGTTTTCAAGATATCTTAAATATGAAAAGTGCATAAGAGCGGCTTCATTAACAAAAAAAACAAATGTTGGTGGGTGAATATCAGTTTGAGTAACATACATAATTTTCAATCTTCTTCCATGTCTAACTGGTGGCTCGCTTGAAAGCAAGCATTCTTGCAAAAGATCATTGAGAACACTTGTTGTAATTCTTCGATTTGAATTTTCATAAACCATTTTTGCTGTTTCCATAATTTCGCCAAATCTTTTTCCTGTTAATGCTGAAACATAAACGGTTTTGAAATATGACATGAAAGAAAGTTTGTCTTTAAGTTTGTTTTCAAATGTTTCTATTGTGTTTGTGTCTTTTTGAACTTTGTCCCACTTGTTAACAACAACAACACTAGGTTTTCCGCTTTCATGAACAATGCCAGCAATTCTGACATCTTGTTCAGAAATTTCTTCTGAAGCATCAAGAACAATAAGAACAATATCTGCTCTTTCAATAGCTTCCATTGACCTAAGAACACTGTAACTTTCAACAGTTCCATGTTCAACGCCTCTTTGTCTTCTTAATCCTGCTGTATCAACTACAATATATTCTTCACCATTAAATTTGAAAGGAATTTCAATTGCATCTCTTGTTGTTCCAGCTGTTGGACTGACAACAACTCTATCCTCACCCAAAATTCTGTTTGTAATGCTACTTTTGCCTGCATTTGGTTTTCCGACAATTGCAATTTTTTTAGGTTTTGAAGCATAATTTTCTTCACTTTCTTGTTTTTCAAAATGTTTCACAATTTCATCAAGAACATCGCCAAGCCCTTTGCTTTGTTCACAAGAAATTCCATATGGAACACCCATACCGAGTTTGTAAAAATCATATGTGTTATATTCTTCATTATTATCAAGTTTGTTTACAACCAAAACAATTGGTTTATTTGAAGTTCTTAAAATTTTTGAAACTTCATAATCAAGAGGCAAAACACTTTCTCTTCCATCAACCATAAAAACAATAACATCAGCAAGTTCAATTGCAATGTTTGCTTGTTGTCTAATATTTTTTTGAAATTCATCAGAAGATTTTGGATCAAGTCCACCTGTGTCAACAATTGAAAATTTGTAACCTGTCCACTCAGCATCTCCATATATTCTATCTCTTGTTACCCCTGGAGTATCTTCAACAATTGAAATTCTTCTGCCACAAATTTTATTAAAAAAGGAGCTTTTGCCAACATTTGGTCTGCCCACAATGGCAACTAACGGTTTTTTCACGCGTTTTCTCCTCCTTTTCCAATTAAAATATCAACAAGACTATCACCAGTTTCGCCAGAAATATATACTTTTTTGTTTATAGATGTTTTGAACTCATCAAGAGTCATGTCGTCAAGAAAAACAGCTTGTGTTTCTCTAAGCATGCAACGAGGCAAAATTATGTTTTTGTTGCATAGAAAAGAACTGATTTGACCAAGAATATCGCCACCAGTTAAAAGCCCAGCAACCGTTACGCTCTCTCCAAAGAAATTATTTATAATTTTTACAACATTAACATTTACAGTTGGAAATTTTTCTGAAAACATTTTTGCCAAATCCGTCATGAAATTGAAAGCTGAAACACCTGTTACAATTGTGTATGAAGATGCCTTTGGCTCAACAGTGATATCATTCATTGCATCAATAAATTCTTTTTGAAACTTTGCAAGAATCCCAACACCATTTCCAAGCTGATAAAATTCTCCATAATAAGAATAGCTTGGCAAATTTTCTTCTGCTCTTAAATATAGCTCATCAGAACCAAAAACTGAATGCTCGCCTCTTTTTGGAAAGTATTTTTCAGAATATTTGTTTATTATTTGAAGAGTCTTTTTTGCACATTCCTTGTTGACAGGTTTAATTTGTGGCAAAGATGCTCTGTACTTAGTAAGTCCAACAGGAACAACGGCTATACTTTTCATGTTTTTGCCACATTTCAAAAGTTCTTTAATTGTTTTTGTTAACACTGCTCCATCATTTATTCCGGGACATAAAACAATTTGACAATGAACAATAATTTTATGTCTCGTAAGTTTTTTTAAGAGTCTTAAAATTGGCATACTTTCTTTTATACCAAGCATTTGTTTTCTGATTTTTTCGTTTGTGGCATGAACAGAAACATAAAGAGGACTAACTTTTTGAGTTATAATTCTTTTGATTTGTGCGGGAGTTAAATTTGTAAGAGTTACATAGTTTGCACTAACAAAAGATAATCTCCAATCATCGTCTTTTACATAAAGAGTTTTTCTCATATTTTTTGGAAGCTGGTCAATAAAACAAAACATACACTTGTTTCTACACCACTTTGTGTTTATATCATCAAAGCCTTGAAGTTCAAGCCCAAGTTTTTCTTCTGAATCTTTTTTAATTTTAAAAATGGTCTGCTCGCCATCAGCATTTTGAATGATTACATTCAACTTATTTAAACTATCAAAATATAGATATTCAAGTTTATCTTCTGGCAATTTTTTGTTTATACTTACCAAAAAATCACCTTTTTTAATATCAAGGTCATATGCAATCGAATTTTTTTCAACTTTCAGTATTTTAATCATGCCGAAATCTTAACACATAAAAAAGAAAATAACAAGCAAGGATAAAATTTTGTTAAAAAAAACAACAAATTTGCTTTGTATCTGTGTGAAATCAGTTTGTTTTTGATTTTTTTCAGATAAAATAAAGCTTATTTATTGTTTATAATTTTTTTATGTTAAAATTCTTGTTTCACAACCACATCAAAACTTTCTTGGTCTAGTTTTTTGCCTTCAGCATCATAAAAAGCAACTGTTGATTTAAAGTTGGATTTTGGTTCTCTAAGCTCTTCGCCTTCAATCACACCATCATCATTTGTGTCAACTCCCAAAAATTCAAGCACAAAAACCACCCTTCCAACTGCACTTCTTGCTTCAAATAATCCAGCGGTTCTGTTTGCAATTTCAACATTATCTAAAACTTCACCATCATCTGCTTCATCAGAATACACTTTTATGAATACAGCATCTTTTGGTGCCATGCAAAGCATTTGTATTCCACTTGGCGCATCTTCTGGAACTTCTTTTTTTATGTTTATAACAAAAGCCGCTGGAGTCATTACATAAGAAATGAAATCAGTTTCTTTTTCATTGCCATATTTAAAGACTTTGTCATCTTTGTACATGGCATTCCACAAAGAAGTTATCCCCTCTATTCCACCTTCAATATGATGATTTGAAGTCGCAACTTCAATCATTGGTGAACCACATGCATTTAATGTGAAACATGAGCAAATCAAAACAAATAAAATAATGAGTTTTTTCATATTATCTCCTTATTTTATTTTGCTTAAATATTTTTCAAATATTCATACTCCATATGTACATTTTTTACATAATCCATCACAGTTTTTACATTTTTTTTGCCAGAAAATTGAACCAAACAGTAAAAGAATTATAACTGTTAGCGGAATTGCAATCCAAGCAAAGCTTATATCAAGCATAAGTTTGACGGATAAAGCACAAATATATGCAACAATTGTTTGCATAGCAACCATGAGAACTGCCCATTTTCGCCCACATTCTTTGCCACACATTGCAATTGCTGCAACACAAGGACTGTATAAAAGACAAAAAACTAGAAATGTGATTGCAGTTGTAGGCGTGAAAAAGATTGCACTTTGCGGTGAAATGATGCTCTCTGAAAGAGTCAAACCTGCTGAAATTGAAGCAAAATTGAAAAGTGCAATTGAAGAAACAACCACTTCTTTTGCTACTAATCCAGAAAAAATGGCGGCGACAATAGCAGCTGAACCAAGTCCCAAAGGAGAAAATATTGGGCTGACAATACTAGAAATTTTTTGAAGTATACTGCCTTCAAACCCTTGAGGCAAATATACAAGAGAAAACGAGTGTTTTTGAACAAACCAAAGTATTAAACAAGAAATTAAAACGACTCCAAAAATTCTGACAAAAAAGTTTTTTATATTTGTGAAAGCAAGCTTACAAACTCTTTTGAAACTTGGCATTCTTAATGGAGCGAGTTCAAAAATAAATTCACTCTCTTTTGATTTTAAAATTGTTTTGCTTAAAAACATGCAAACAAATATTCCAATAATTAGCGAAATTAACAGAAGGCATAAAACAATCATAAACGAATTTTTGAAAAAAGCAGAACAAATGAGCAAAAATATTGGGAGCTTTGCCGAGCAACTCATAAATGGAATAATAAGCACTGTCTTGATTTTTGAAGTTTTGTTACTTGCATTTCTTGCTGTAAGCATGGCACTTGTTGAGCAACCAAATCCAAGAAGAATTGAATAAACGCTTCTACCATTAAGTCCAATCATTTGCAAAAAATCTTCCCAAATGAAAGCTATCCTAGAAAAATAACCTGTGTCTTCAATGACTGCTAAAAACAAAAACAGAAGTGTAACCTGCCCGCAAAAAGAAACCAAACTTAATGCACCACCAAAAATTCCATTTTCAATTAAATCCTGAAGCCAAACACTTCCAAAAGAAGCAAAAAAATCTGACACAACAAATTTAATTTGCTCAATGCATTTTTCAAGAAATTCACTTATAAATGCTCCAAGAAAGAAAAAACTAAGAGCAAAAATAAGAGCAAAAATCACAAAAAATATTGGAAAAGACCAAAGCTTTGAAACCAAAGTTTTATTAATTTTTTCCGAAATATTTATTTTTGATTTTAAAGGAAATGTTGAATCAGAATATATTTTTTTTGCAAAACTATTTCGTTTTTCGGCAACGATTGAAATTGAATTGTAGGGTAAAATTTCTTCAATTTTTTGCTTTTGCAAATCACTTAGCTCAAGTCTATCTGCCATGTTTTGATCTCTTTCAAAAATCTTGATTGCACAAAATGAAGTCGGCAATTTTTTTTGAATTGCATTTTTATATATTATCTCTTCAATTTTTTCAATTCCAATATTTTTTAAATATGAAGGAAGTCCTTGCCTTTTCTCTGTTACTTTCGTAATTTTTTCGCACAAAACACTCTTACATTTTTTTTGAGTTGCTGAACACAAAGCCACCTTTGTACCCAAACATTTCTCAAGATTATTTGTGTTGATTTTTGTGTCGTCCCCATCAATTTGATTAATAAAAACAATTGGAGATTTTCCAAGCTCAATTAATTCAAGCGTTAAAATCAAATTTCTTTCAAGATCAGAGCTTTGACAAATGTTAATGATTTGGTCATCGCATTTTAAAATTCTTTCCAAAGTAACTTCTTCTTCAAGGCTAAAGGGACTCAGTCCATAAGTTCCAGGTAAATCAGAAAGAATGTGATTAGCATTGCCATAGACAAAAGCTTTCTTTTTTTCTTCAACTGTTACACCATGCCAATTGCCTGTATGCTCTTCACTTTTTGTTAAGGTGTTAAAAAGCGTTGTTTTACCCGTGTTTGGTGAACCAACTAGAAGCAAATTCATGTTTTCACCTCAACAAAAATTTGCGAAGCAATGCTTTTGCCAAGTGCAAAAATGTTTTTATTGACTTTCAAGAGAACCGTTTTTTGCAAAATCGACATTTCTATTATTTGCATAGATGAAGAAACATAAATGCCAAAAGCACCTAGTCTTCTTTGAATTGGTGAAGGCAAAGAATTGATATCTTTAACAATTATTACTTCATTTTTCTTGCAATCAGAAAGGCTTTTTTTCATAGGGTATTATATTAATATTAATTTTGCTTATGAAAAAAACAAGCCCATCTTTTAAGCTTGTTTAAATTAAATTGAATTAATAAAATTTTTGAAATTTGACACATCTTTAAACTGTCTGTAAACAGAAGCAAACCTGACAAAAGCAACTTCATCAATTTTTTTCAACTTTTCCATTACCATGTCACCAATTATTTTTGATTCAATTTCCTGAACTAAATTGTTCAAAAGTTCTTTTTCAATTTCTTCTGCAACAGATGAAATTTGTGCCAAACTTACTGGGCGTTTTTCACAAGACTTAATCAGTCCTCTTTTAATTTTTTCACGATCAAAAGGTTGTCGCACCCCATTTTTTTTGATTACTAATATTGGAGTTGTTTCAACTGTTTCATAAGTTGTAAATCTTTTTCCACATTTTTCACATTCTCTTCTTCTTCGAATTGAATTTCCTTCATCAGTTGATCTTGAATCAATTACACGGCTATTTTCACAGCCACATACACTGCACTTCATTTTTCCTCCATATTAATAATAGTTTAACATGAATAAAATTTGTTTGCAACAATTCTTGTTTAACAAATTATTAATTTAAAAAATATAATTTAAATATTATTAAATAAATTAACTATACCCAATTTTAACACAAAAAAATAATCATTAAAAATGATTTATATGAAAAAATTAATTTTGTATTTCTTCTCCTAACTTATGGGCTTTTGGAGCGTCTGCTTCACAAATGCAAGCATTTCTTCTTTGATCGCATTCAAAAAGCTCAACAAGTATTGTGTCTTCACCAATTTTGCATATTGAATTGTAGGGAATAAAAATGTCATCTTGGTTTTTAAAAATATTAAAAAACTTTCGACACCCCGGCACAATAAAGCCAGTTACTCGTCCACATTTACAATCAAAAACAATGTCAACTATGTTTCCTAAGCATTTGCCATTTGTTACATTGATTACTTCTTTACACCTTAGTTCCAAAAAAGAAGTTTCCATCAAACCTCCACCTAACCTTGTTCTTTCATATGATATTTTTTTGTGATTTGACACAAAATTGCAAAAAAAAATGCACTCATTTTTTTATGAGTGCATATATAAATTATTTTTCTTGATCTTTTTCACTGTTTTTTGTAATTTCTGTAACATAATTATTAAAATCTTTTTCCGAAGAAAATCTTCTTGGGTTTCTTTCAATAATTTTTCCAAAAATATTTCTTATTATATCAACAACCGTAATTGGATAACTTTCAGAATTTTTAATTTCAGAAACTGTTTTCAAAACTTCAGATTTTCCATCTTTGTAAACTGTTTTATAATTGCTTGAAGCACCAAGTCCGTCAATGTTTTGGTCATTACTTTCAATTTGTACTCCATAAATATATTCGTTATCAGCAACAATCTTTTTCGTGGTTTTAATTGAATTCTCAACTTTTTTAATAAAATCTGTTTCTTTTTGCTTGTTATCAAGCCCAAGATTGATACCTGTACGAGTGTCCATAATTCCGTTGTTATTCAAATCAAGATATGTGCCTGGTAAAATTTTTGATGAATGAAGGAGTGGCAATTTACTTGAAAATTTTTCAACTTTATCTTCAATTTTTCTAAGTTTCTTTTTGTTTGGACTAATAAATCTGCCTTCAACTTTTGCGTTGTAATGTTCAAGTCTGTGATTTGCAAAGCTGTATTGAAAATAATTTTTCTTTTCTCTTCTTGTCATGCTTGAAATATCACGAACTTCAGAAAAACCTGCAACATTGTATTTGCTAAGTTTCATTCTGATTTTTGCAAGCTTAGCACTCAATTTGCAAAATTTTCTATTATGATCTTTGAATTTTTCAAGCTTAGAAGCATTATAAAATTCATCTCTTTTTAAACTGCGTCTACGATAAACATTGAAGCTTTTTTTTGAAACAAACAAAGCCCCAAGAGCAGCTCCAAGTATTCCAGCTGATATCAACATGGCTGTTAAAAAAGTCATCTTATCTACCTCATTTTTACAAGAATTATAACATATTGTGTCTCAATGTCAATATCGCATTACATTTTAGTGTAAGCTTTTATACAAATATTGATACTTTTTTATAAAAATTATATTATAAAGTATTATAAAAAAGGCACAATTCTGTGCCACTATTTATTAATAATTTATTTCATTATCAAAATGATTTCCAAAAAACCGTTTGATTTCAATTTCTGCATTTTCAGGACTATCCGAACCATGAATAATGTTGAAAGTTGTGCTTTCAGCATAATCACCCCTAATCGTTCCTTTTGGAGCATTTTTGGTTGGTCCCATAAGTTCTCTCATACCAAGAATTGCATTTTCGCCTTCAACAATCATTCCAAGAACAGGTCCTGAAAGCATAAATTTTTCCATGTCTGGATAAAAAGGCATGTTCGCAACATGTGCATAATGTTCAAGAAGCACATTTTTGTTTAAAGAAAATTGCTTCATTTTTGAAATTTTAAATTCCTTTTTAGAAATTCTTGAAACAATTTCATCTTTCAAATTTTTTCTCATTCCATCTGGCTTAATCATGATATAAGTTCTTTCCATATTTTTCTCCTTTAGTTTTTTTAATTGGAGCTAATGGGCGGGATTGAACCGCCGGTCTACTGATTACGAATCAGTCGCTCTACCAACTGAGCCACACTAGCAAATCTTTGCTTTTTAAACTTAATAATAGTATCAAAATTGAATATAAAAAGCAACATTTTAAGACTGTTATTTTTGATATTTTGCTTTTAAATCTTGCATAGCTTTTGTTAAAATTTGGCTTCCTTCATCAAGAATTTCCTTAGTAATTTTCTGATCATAAAACTTGTCTAGTGAAATCGGCACACCAAAAACAAGTTTGTTAAAGCAAAACATTTTTGGTCTTTTAATCATGGCAATTGGAACAATAGGTTTTCCAGCCTTAAGGGCAAACATAATGATTCCATTTTTAATTTCACCCATTTCTTCACTTGTTTTGTTTCTTGTTCCTTCAGGAAAAACAGTTAAAATTTCATTGTTTTTTAAAGCTCTAATTGATTCTTTAACAGCATTCATATCTGTCTTTCCACGATTAACTGGAATAACCTTAATTTTTCTTGCTATAAAGCCCAAACACTTATTTGCAAAAATTTCAATTTTTCCTAAAAATCTTTGTTTTCTAAATGTTGCAAGCCCAACAATAAACACATCTAAATTTGAATAGTGATTACAAGAAAAAATCATACCACCTTTAGGAAGGTTTTTTCTGCCCAAAATTATGGTTGGAAAAAAGATTTTAATTGGCAACCAAACTAATAGATATGCAATTCTATAAAACATTTTTGCTCCTTTATTTAAAAATATTTTAGAAATTATATTTTACCTATTTTTTAAGCAAAAGTCATATGTTCAAAAATTAAATTAGTTAAAACATTTTTAAAACTTTTTTACTTAACAATAAATTTTTGGCTTAAATAAATTTAATTTATATAGACTTGTTTTAAATCATTTTTATATTTTATTTTTTTGTGATTAGTTTACTACTTAATGTTATTTTTTTCTTTGGTTTTTATTATGTTTATAATTTCAGAAACAACTTCTTCAAGGCTCATATTATCAGTTGAAATGTATGTTGCATCTTTAGCAAGTTTCAAAGGAGCAAGTTCTCTTTTCATGTCTTGCAAATCTCTTTCACACATGCTTTTAACAAGTTCAACAAATCCAAGGTCGTTGTTTGTTCCCAGTTGAAGATTTCTTCTTTCTGCCCTTGTCTTGAAACTCGCGTTAAAAAAGAATTTATGCTCAGCATTTGGAAAAATAATTGTTGTAACATCTCTTCCTTCAACAACAATACCTAAACTTGGATCGATTTTTTTTTGAATATTGGAAACAAAATCTCTAACTAAAGCATTTTTTGAAACTTTTGAAGCAAGCATGCTTATTTCATTTGCCATAAGCAAATCTGTTACATCTTCTCCGTCAAGAATTAGTCTTTGTTCTTTACTAATAAAGCTTAATTCAAGTTTAATTTTTTCTAATGCGTCTTTGTAATCATTTTCGTTACAAATGCTTTCTCTACTAAAAAACAAAGCCACACCACGATAAATCATGCCTGTGTTTAAGCATACTAGATTAAGTTCGTCTGAAATTCTTTTGGCAACAGAACTTTTTCCTGAGCCTGATGGACCATCAATTGCAACAATCATATTTTCTCCCCGCATGCTTTTCCAGCTAAAAAGCCAGTTGACAATGCAATTTGAATGTTAAAACCACCCGTCAAAGCATCAACATTTAATGTTTCACCTGCAAAATACAAGCTTTTAACAAGTTTACTTTCCATCGTTTTGGGATTAATTTCAGAAAGTTCAACTCCACCGCTTGTGATTATTCCTGCACTTACATCATAAAGCCTATCAAATTTAAGTGGAAATTTTTTAAGAGCTTTAACAATTTTGGCGCGTTCTTCTTTGAGAAGATTATTTGGTTTTTTGGTTGAATCAATACCAATTTCTTCAAAAAAAACATCAATTAATCTTTTTGGTAAAATTTCAGGAAAAATATTTTCAAGATTTTTGTTTTTTGCATTTTCAAATTCTCTAAGTAGTCTTGCGTCAATTTGTTCAATAGATAAGGCTGGTTTAAAATCTATAAATAATGAAATTTCATTTGCGTGAAGCTTGTTTATGAAGCTTGACATACTTAAAACAATTGGACCGCTTATACCATCAGAAGTAAAAAGCATTTCTCCAAATAATTCTTTAAAAATCTTGTTACCTTTTTCACAAATAAGAGAAACATTTTTAAGAGAAATCCCTTCAAGTTTTTTTGGCATTTCGCTTTTTAAAACAATTGGAACAAGAGCTGGAACAGAAGGCAAAACGCTATGCCCAAATTTTTTTGCAACTTTAAAGCCAAATCCAGTTGAACCCGTTGCAGGATAGCTAACTCCACCCGTTGCAACAACAACTTTCTTTGCTATGAATGTTTGATTTTCTGTTTCAATCTCAAACAAATTATCGTTTTTTGTTATTAAAAAAACTTTTTCATTTAAAAACAAATTAACATGATTTTTTTTGCAAAAACCAACAAGTGCATTTGTTATATCACTTGCTTTGTTGGATTTTGGAAAAGCTCTGTTTCCTCTTTCAATTTCAATGGGAGTGCTTTGACTCGTAAAAAAATCAACAGTGTCGTATGGTGAAAAGGCTGAAATTGCCGACAACAAAAATTTGTTGCCATTAACCACATTTGAAAGAAATTCTTCTCTTTCACAAACATTTGTAACATTGCAACGACCTTTGCCAGTTATATATATTTTTTTACCAAATTTTTCATTCGCTTCAACAAGAGCAACATTTACGCCACTCTCACTAGCTTTGCCCGCCGCCATAAGGCCAGCAGGACCACCGCCGATTACAACAACATCATAAGAAACTCTTTCTTTCATTTACTCATCCTAATTATAGATGCAATTTCTTCTTGTGTAAGTGCTTTGAATTCTCCTCGTGATAGTCCGCCCAAAGAGATTGGACCAATTGTTATTCTTTTTAGAAAAAGAACTCTTCTTCCAATTGCTTCAAACATTTTTCTTATCTGACGATTTTTGCCTTCATTAATTGTGATTTCAAGTCTTGTTTCATTTTCTTTAAGTGAAGCAACTTGTTTAATTTTGCATGGTGGAAGCCTATCGCCTTCAATAACAACACCTGCTCTCATAACAGCGAGTTCGCTTTCTTTAACTGTTCCTTCAATGTTTGCCACATAAGTTTTTTCAATTTCAAAAGATGGGTGTGTGATAAGTTGAGCAAAATCACCATCGTTAGTCAAAAGCAAAAGACCTTCAGTGTCATAATCAAGTCTTCCAACATTAAATATGCGTGCATTTGGAACTTTTACAATATCCAAAACTGTTTTTCTACCCTTGTCATCGCTTGATGAACAAACGACTCCCTTTGGTTTGTTGAGCTTTATGTACACTTTTTCATTTTGAAAAGAACAAGGTGCACCATCAACAGTAACCTTGTCTTTTTTTTCATTTATCTGAGTTCCCATATTTGTGCATACAATGCCATTTACGGAAACTTGTCCATTTTGAATTAGAATATCACATTTACGCCTACTTGCAATTCCACAGCTTGCTAAAAATTTATTTAATCTCATTTATTATCCTTAGTTGCTAAAACCAATTTTTCAAAATACTTTTTGTTGGTTCAGGAGTTTGAATTGGCTTTGCATCTTCCATTATAAACATGTCCTTTTCAAAAAGCAAGCGGCCCGAGCAGAATACCTTAGCTTTTCCAATGATTGTGCCTTTAATAGCGGGTGCAACAATTTTTTCTGGTAAATCAAGTTCAACTTTTAATGAGTCAATCTCACTTTTTTTAAATGGATATAAAATTTCATCTTTTGTTTCCACATTCAAACTTGTTATGGCACTGTTTTCAACTGGAAGAGTTGATTTCATTAAATCTGAAACATTAAACATTTGATATTCATTTGTGGCTAACTGCAAAAGATATTGGGATTCTTCAAACATTGGTCCACAACCAAGAACAACACAAACTGCTTTAAGCCCATTTTTGTCTATTGATGCAACAAAACATCTACCAGCATCATCTGTAAACCCAGTTTTAACACCTGTGCAACCTTCCATTGAACTAAGAAGCCTATTTTTGTTTTTTAAATATCTAACTGTACCTTCTTTACTTCCTTTGACTTGTTTGCTCTTTGTCATTGAAATTTCCAAAAAATCTTTGTTTTCAAGAGCTTTTGCAGTGATTAAGGCAAGGTCGAAAGCAGTTGTAAAATGCCCCCTTTCATCAAGTCCATGAGGATTTGCAAAATGAGTGTAATTTGCTCCAAGTTTGCTTGCTTGCAAATTCATTTCTGCAACAAATTTTTCTTCACTTCCAGCTGCGTGAATTGCAAGTGCAACTGCAGCATCATTACCACTTGGAAGCATCATTCCATACAAAAGTTCTCTAACTGTTAACACTTCGCCTTTTCTTAAGTACATACTTGTGCCAGTTATTCCAACAGCTTTTGGGTCAATATTAACTTTTTCATCAAGATTTGTACAAAGTGAAAGGGTTGTCAAGGCAGTCATAATTTTTGTTGTGCTAGCCATCGCCAAGCATTTGTTTGCGTTTTTCTCATATAGAATTCTTTTTGTTGATTGCTCAATAACGCACATTCCTTTTGCACTTGAACTTTCGGCATATGAACAAAAATTTGTGCCAAAGTTTGCTTTTAAAGAAACAAGCAAACATATTAATGCCAAAAAACAACAGAGCTTTTTCATGGTTACTCCTTTTCTTTGTCTTTATCTTTTTCTTTGTTATTTTCTTTTGAAGAATTTTTAACAATTGCAGAAACAATTGAAATGATTGAAGAAACAACTGCATCATTGGCTGTCAAATTTGAACAAGGCACAAATTTAATTGCCAAATCTTTTTCCTCAATTAAAAAACCAATTGGAGTTAACAAAATTCCACCGCCCGTGCTTGCAGCCATTGGATATGGCAAAGTTGCTCTTTTATCCTTTGACATAACATATTGACCGCCACCAACAATAAAGCCAACTGTAACTTTTGAAATTGGGATTATTGTTGCACCATTTGGAGATTTTATTGGTTCTCCAAAAACAGTTTCTGTGTCTGATAATGTTTTGATTTTGTCGATAGAAGTTTCAATTATTTCTTCAATAGGATTTTCATAATTTTCAAATTCTTTCATTTTGCTTCTCCTTTCTTTTCTTTTAATTTCTTTTGTTTTAATGCCTTAAATCTGGAAATCAAAAATGTTATTAGAATATTCCATAATGAAATGTAAAAAGTTGTTTTTATTGCAAAAACTAATTTTTTATTTCCGAACTCAACAGTGCAATTATTTTTAGCGACACTAGTATTTTTGGTTGTAATTAAAATACTTAATATTTGTAAAAACAAAATTTCGATTGCAGTTTTGGTTAGGCAAGCAAGCATTGGGTCTTCATGAGATACTTCAGCTGAGAGTGAAATGCTTTTGACATCAACTTTTTCAGCCATTCTTTTTCCAATATTAAACGCATATACAATTTTTTCTGAATTAAGTTCAATTTCTTCTTTTTTTTGAAATCTTGATTCTCTTAGCAATATTATTTCGCCGTTTTGCATTTTCAATTTTCCACCAAGCATTTTGATTTTAAAAATATCTAATTCAATTTCGCCAGTGTTTTCAAAAATGTTAAAAATAAACCTCCAATCAAATTCTATTGGAAGGAATAAAATGATTACAAGAATAAATAATCCTAATAAAATCCATTCCATAATTGTATTGTTTTCAAAATTTAAAAAAATATTAAAAAAAGAAGCATTTTTATGCTTCTTTGTCTTGTTTTACTCAACTTTTTGAAGATTTGTTTCACTTTTTAAAAATGCTGGAACTTCATCTTCTAACATACTTTCTAAAATTTTCTCTTTAACCATGCTTTCTTCTTCCAAATTTTCATCTGTTTCATCTAAGTCAATATTTATAATTTCTTCATTTTCATTTTCTTTTTCTTCATCAGGAAGCTTAAAATCATTATATAGACTATTAGAAGAATTTTCTTTAACAAGTTTAATTCTTTCCATAAGGTCTTCTTGCTGTGGAAGAGAATTTAAATTTGGCAAATTAAATCTTTTTAAAAATTCATCTGTTGTGCCAAACAAAATTGGTTTTCCGGGTGCATCTTTTCTTCCAACCATTTCAATGAGGTTGTGTTCAATTAAAACTTGAACAGAATAATCACTGCTTACACCACGAATTTCTTCAATTTCAAGTCTTGTTATTGGTTGCTTGTAGGCAATTATTGCAATGGTTTCTAGTGTGGCTTTTGTAAGTGCTTTTTCTCTTATCGGGTTCAAAACCGATTCAACAAAATTAGAATATTGAGGATTTGAAGAAAATTGAATTTTGTTGTTGTATGACACAAGTTGAATTCCGCTTTGCTCAGAATATTTTGTTTTCAATTTTTCAACTGCGTTTTGAATATCTTTGATTTCAACACCAAGTTTTTCAGAAATATCAGAAATGAGAACACCTTCTCCAGAAATGAACAAAATGCTTTCAACAATATTATCTAGTATAGATTCAAGATTCAAGTTTTCCATTTGCTGATTCTCCTTCATTTTTATGAATTTCGATTTTCCCGAAAATTTCATTTTGTTTAACAGTGATAATTTGCATTTTTAAAAGTTCCAAAATTGCCAAAAACACTGCAATAATTTCACTTTTTGTTTGCTCTTCTTCAAAAAGTGTTTCAAACTCAACGGTAGGCTTAATCATGATTGCATCTTTAATCGCTGCAATTTTTTCAGCAACTGTGAATCTGTCTTTATTAATTTGTTTTGGCGCAACAACTGTTTCTTTTAATGCGGCTTTTTGAAGAAGCATTGCAAAAGCATTCAACATACTATCAAGAGCCATATCTTTAAGAACAACCTTGACATTTCCTGCCGATTCATCAGGAGCTCTCCACAACCGATTTATATCTTCAATTTTTCTTAGTTCTTCACTGGCTTCCTTGAAAATTTTGTATTCCTTGAGTTGTCTTAACAAAAGTTCTTCACTGCTTTCTTCTTCAGAATTATCTTCTTGAACAACAGGGAGAATCTGTTTGCTTTTAATTTCAATTAGTGTTGAAGCCATAACAATAAAGTCACTTGCCTTATCCATGTCTAAATTGTCTATATCTTTAAGAATTTCAAGGTATTGCTCGGTTATCTCTGAAATTTTAACTGTTGCAATGTCTAGTTTGGCTTCTTTTATTAGGTGAAGCAAAAGATCAAGAGGACCTTCAAAATTCTCTAGTTTAAACTGATCTTTATCAGAGAACAAATCTAATTGTTCTTCGTTTGTGTTCTCCACCGCAAAGCTCCTTTAATGGATTGTTTAGAAAATTCTCATTATAATCATTAAAACTGTTTGCCAATAAAGTGAAAAAAGTGTAAGAATTCCACCCGCAACAATTTGAATTAAAAAGTCAAAAATGCCAGAGATGATGAGTCCAAACAAAACAAATATACCATATTTAGCCATAAACTCCAAAAACTTGTTTCCTTGTTTCAAGGTTGCAGCTAAAAAATTGAAACCGTCAAGTGGATATATTGGCAAAAAATTAAAAACCGCAAGAGAAGCATTTAGTGTTGTGAAAACAGATGCGACAGATATAAAAGCTGCACCAATCTCAGTTGTTCCAACTTTGAACACAACTGTGAGCAAAATATATACAAGAGAAAATATTAAAGCAAGCAAAAGGTTTGAAATTATGCCAGCTAGTGAAGTCCAAATCATACCTGCTCTAAATTTTTTGAATCTTAAAGGATTGATTGGAACTGGCTTTGCCCAACCAAAACCCACAAATAAAAAGCAAATAATACCTAATATATCGAAATGAGCAAAAGGATTGAAAGTTAATCTTCCCTTAAGTTTTGCTGTGTCATCGCCAAATTGAAGTGCAACAAACGCATGAGAAAACTCGTGCACTGTTAATGAAACAACAATCGCAAGGATATAACCCAAAAACAAAATAACACCGCTAACCCCTGAGAGTTCTTGGTTTAATAAATAATAAAGCATACTTTTTCAGTATATATCACCAAAAAGATTTTTGCAACCTTGATTGACTGGAACTCTAAATTATTTTGTCATATTTAATTGTTTAATAAGGCAACACCAAATTTCCCATTGTCAAAAATTGACAAAGTGATTTCATTTTCTCCGTCTTTGTTTGTTTTTTTGTTGTTTTAACAAAAAAGCAGAAATAATTTTCTGCTTTTTTATATTATTTATATATCTTACTCAGTTAAAACAAAGCGTTTATTTTTTACTTCCAAGCCTTAACAATTTTTTTGCTTGCACCAATAAGTGTGATCGAATCAATATCTTCATTTATTACAAGTTCAATTTCTTTTACAATCTGTCCATCTTTTACAATCATTGCTTTTCCAACAACAAAGCCAGTTCTTGATGGAGCAACAATTTTATCTTTCATTTCTGTAACAACTTCAAATTTGGATTTTTCACCCTTTTTAGCTATTGAAGAAAAGCTCTCTTTTGCAAAAACATCAACTGTTTGTGTTTCACTTTTCACAACAGGCAAACTTGCAAATTTTTCCGTACAACTAAGAACATCTGTTTTTTCAAATGAAGCAAAACCATAATTCAAAATTGAAGCACATTCATTAAATCTTGTTTTTGAATCTTTTGCACCAAGCACAACTCCGATTAGTTGCATATTACCTCTTTTTGCTGATTCTGATAAACAGAAAAGTGCTTCATCAGTAAATCCAGTTTTACCACCTGTTGAACCAGCAAAATATTTTGAAAGTCTGTTTGTGTTAACAAGCTCAGTTTTTCTTCCTGATGGGTGGACAAAGTCTTCCATCCAAATTGAACTAAAATTTGAGAAAGTTTCATACTTTGCAACTTTACATAAGAGCAATGCAACATCTTTCGCAGTTGAATATTGATCTGGAGCATTTAAACCCGTTGCGTTTGAATAACGAGTGTTAACAAGTCCAAGCTCTTTTGCCCTTGCATTCATTTTGTCAACAAAGGCTGTTTCCGAGCCTGAAATTGCTTCAGCAAGAACAACTGCCGCATCGTTTGCTGATGCAACAATGACACTTTTTAACATGTCAGAAATTGAATATTCTGAAAAAGCATCAACAAAAACTTGAGAGCCACCCATTCCTTGAGCTTCTTCAGATGCTGTTACCATCTTGTCTAATGTCAAGTGTCCATTATCAATTTCTTCAAGTGTCAAAAGAATTGTCATAAGCTTTACCATTGAGGCAATTTGCCTTGGTTCTTCTTCATTTTTACTTAGTAAAATTGTTTGAGTTTCCATATCCATAAGAATTGCTGCTTTTGAAGTTATGTTAAGTGCAGAATTTGCAGTTTCAGCACAAACGGCATCGTTTGGCGCAAAACAACCAAGTGCAAACATAAAACAAAAAGCTAAGCAAAATATTGTTATAATCTTTTTCATTTAATTACTCCTTTTTTTGTTAGTCTTGTTCTTTTGATGATAAATTATGCAAGTTTTATTGGGGTGACACCAAAAAAACACGCGGGTACGCAAAGCCATGCTTTGCTAACTCGCTTTTTTTTGGTTTCCCTCCCAGCTCCCCTTCCTGCAAAAGTGTTCGTCCAAAAAATCTTATGCCCGAACTAAATTCGTGCAGCTTTTTTGAACTCCATGTTTTGTCTTTTAAAGACTAAATTATTTCGTTAATAATTACTTTTAGATTTTAGAGCATTAAAAAATAAAAATATTGGAATTCATATTTTAATAGAATATATCATAGAAAAGCAACTGGGGGTGACACCAAAAAAACACGCGGGTACGCAAAGCCATGCTTTGCTAACTCGCTTTTTTTTGGTTTCCCTCCCAGCTCCCCT
>Ga0172378_10000100_pt1 | contig 63339 bp, 58 predicted proteins | sample GrowelOW332metaG_FD_119755 | JGI IMG/M metagenome (GOLD analysis project Ga0172378, IMG submission 119755) | Groundwater microbial communities from an aquifer near a municipal landfill in Southern Ontario, Canada - Pumphouse #3_1 metaG | ecosystem: Environmental > Aquatic > Deep subsurface >... | reverse complement strand
CCGGAAGGAACTAGAAGCAGGGACGGCAACTTAGGCCCGTTCTATTCAGCAGGATTCAGAAGAATTGAAGAGACTGTCCATTTGCCTGTGGCCGTTTGCGCTTTGGACGGTGGATGGAAAATTTCCAAGCTAGACCAGATAATGCGCAATTTGTACAAAGGCAATTATCGTGTAAAGGTTATAAAAGTATATCCAGCGCCTACCACGAAGGAAGAAGAAAAGAAAATCCTTGAAGAATCACATGAGTTAATACAAAACCAATTGGAAAAGTGGAGAAAGCTTCCTGCTAATTCAACATCGGTTTAACTTCAAGTACATCATTCTTTCATGAAAATGGCATAAAAAAAGACTCCTCAAAAGGGAGCCTTTTCTATTTTAGATAAAGAATGTGAACTTGCAATAAATTGCAAATATTAAAGGCAACTCTAAAAACTCACTTTCGTAATTTTTCAGAGTTGCCTGCGAGTTCTAATTCGCTATAATAGCGCGCCTTAGAACATCGCATTTTCAAAGTTGCCTCTAAAAGCTTGAGTTTTTAGAGGCTCCACTTAATTATTTAAAATCCTTAGGTCTGCGTTCAGTACGTTTGCACTTCTGGCATTCCGCAACATTCTTAAGTCTGCCATTATCACATATGGTTTTCATAACAATTTCGCCACCACAATCAGGGCATATGAATTTCTGAGTTGCAACTGTAGTACGAGAGTTTTTACTAGCTCCAGCCATGACTATCCTCCATCAATTAAATGATATTCAAAGATAATACACAATTTTGCCTGTAATTGTCAATAACTTATGCATAATCTAAATGAAGAAACTTGTATAAATTAGCTAAAACCGTATATAAAAATGAATTAGCAAGTTTTCTTACTTGACTAATTCTTAGTGATTAGCTAAAATAGCGTCTAGTTTTTGTTTGGGGGTATTCCTTTGGCAACTAAAAAATCATCTGCAGAAAAAAGACATGCACAGAGCGAAGTTCGTCGCTTGCATAATAAAGCAGTAAAGTCTGAATGTCACACATACGCACGCAAGTACATGGATGCAATTCAGAAGAAAGATCAGACACTCGCTGGTGAAGCACTCAAGAATTATGTTTCAGAACTTGACAATGCATACCGCAAAGGTGTTATGAATCTACAGGCAATGTCACGCAAAAAGAGCCGTATGATGAAGCTCTACAACGTAACATTTGCTGCCACTGCACAATCTGCAGCAAAATAAAACAGACGGGGTGCTGTAAAAGGCATCCTGTTTGTTTTAGTAACAATTACTTTTCAATTTTTGTCGAGGTGTATAATGTCCGCTAAAAAAATAACAAAATATGATTTAGTTGAATCTGTGTACCAAAATACAAAATGCGAAAAGCGTGTTGTTCAAGACATTGTGGAAAGCTTGTTGGATGAACTTAAAGAATCTCTTAAAGATGGAAACACCATTGAATTAAGAGGTTTTGGAACTTTTGAGCCTCGCTTAAGAAAAGGAAGGGCAAAAGCAAGAAATCCAAAGACAGGAGAACAGCTTTCTGTTGCTCCACACTATGTTGCGGCGTTCCGTTCTGGTCAAGAATTAAAAAAATCATTATGGGACTTGCCTGTTGAACCTGTAAAAAATGACTGAGATAAAATCAGAAATTTCAAAAGTTCAAAATAAAAAATCATCAATAAAAGAATGGTGCCTTGTAATAATCGGGGCGCTTTTTTTTTCACTTTCGCATCCTGGAATATTTAACAATCAAGGCATTTCTTTATTTGCATATATCTGCCTTGTTCCTGTTTTTTTAATCATTAAAAATTCTAAAGTAGAATTAGCATGGGCTTTTGGCTTTTTGTATGGGGCGCTTTCTTACGGCCTTTATTGCTTTTGGCTTTATAAATTTAGCAAAATAGTTTTTTTCTCTGTTATTTTGATTTATGGAATTTACTTGTCTTTAGTTTTTCTTTTGATGAAATCAATTTTTGTTTTATTCAGCGACAATAAATTTGTAAAAAATAATTCTCACTTAATACAATATTTTTTATGTGGCTTAATTTGGTGCGTCTATGAATATGTAAAAACACTTGGCTTCTTTGGGTTCAGCTATGGAATACTGGGCTACACTCAATACAAAGCTCCTTTGCTTTTGCAGTCGGCGAACATTGGCGGCGTGTGGACAGTCTCTGCTTTTTGCGTATTTTGCAATGTGATGATTTTAGTTTTATCAGAAATTTTATTAAATAAATTTACGGAAGATAAAAAAAATAAAATTAATTTTATTGTAAAATCATTTTCTTTATTAACATTGGTGATATTAGCTTTTTTAACTTATGGATGTGTGTCTATTGAAAAAACAAAAAGTGAGCCTTGTAAAAAAATAAAAATAATTTGCGTGCAGAACAACACTGACCCTTGGAAAACAGGAGTTGAGTTTTATAAAAAAGATGTTCAAATATTAAAAAGCCTTGCAGACAACTGCCTTGAAAAAAATCCAGATGCAAAAATAGTTGTGTGGCCTGAAACTTCTGTTGTCCCTCCAATAGTTTATAATTATGTAAAAAGAAAAGATGCCGCGCGCTACGAAATGATTTTAGATTTGCTAAATTATTTTAATTCAAAAGATTGCGCATTTGTAATTGGAAACCAGCACAGCGAGCAGAATGGCAAAAAATATACTGACGATTATAATTCATCTCTTTTGTTTGACAAAGAAAAAAATAATATTGTTCCGCCAAATCCTGAAGTGTACAGAAAAATTCACCTTGTGCCTTTTACAGAATATTTTCCTTATGAAAAAACATTTCCTAAATTATACAAAATGCTTCTTAACGGAGACACGCATCTTTGGTCGCCAGGAAAAGAATACTATGTTTTTAAAAGCAAGGGAATAAAATTTTCAACGCCAATTTGTTTTGAAGACACATTTGGAAATTTGTGCAGACGGTTTGTGAAAAATAAAAATGAAAAAGACGGCGCTGAACTTTTTATAAATTTAAGCAACGACGCATGGTCAAAAAGCGAATCTTGCCAAGCGCAGCATTTGTCAATGGCAGTGTTGCGCTCTGTTGAAAATAAAGTGCCAACAGCACGCAGCACTTCAAGCGGCGCAACTTGCCTTATTGCTTCAAACGGCGAAATTATTTTAAAAGCAAAATCATTTTGTGAAGAAGCAATTTGCGGTGAAGTAAATATTTCTTTGAACAGAAAAAATACATTTTACACAACTCATGGCGACTGGCTTCCTATACTTGAAATGATAATAATGATAATTTGTGTTGTGATTTTATTAGTAAAAAGGGTAGTTGCAAGAAAATCAAAAAATGGAGTAAAATAAGGCATGGCAAAAGAAAAAGAAGAAAACATTACTGTGTTTGGAAAAGAAACTGAATTTGACGGCACTTTGGAATTCACTGATAATTTAATAATAACAGGAAAATTTAACGGCACAATAAAAGCGACAGGCTCTTTGGAAATAGAAAAATCAGCTGTGTGCAATGTTGATAAAATGTCCGCAGAATCAATTGTTGTTTCAGGTGACATAACAGGAAACATTGAGGCAAAAGAAAGAGTTGAACTTTGCAACGGCAGCAAAGTAAAAGGCGACATAAGGACTGCTAGATTAAGAATTGGCGATGATGTTGAATTTGAAGGTCAGATTTCTATGATCGATGAAGTTCCAGATGTTGATATTTTCAATGTTGCATCTGCTGAATTTAAAAATGCCCTTATAATGAAATCAGATGAAGCGCATTAATTTTACTTGCATTTTCATTATTGACATAAAACTAATTTTACAGTTATAATTATTTCATTCCCAATCATAAGAGATATTTTTTTTTGAAATCCAATAAATTTATTTTATATAATTTTTTAATTCTCATGGAGAAATTGTAAATGGCATTAATTTCAAAACGCCGTTTTACGGACACGTCAGAAGATGTGCAGCCGGAAAACTTTGAAAATCCAGAAAACGGTACTGAACAAAATCAAGAAAATGTTCATGTAGAGCAAGTTGACAATCAGACAGACCAAAATGCAACAGTTGAAAAACCAAAAAGAAAACGTGTAGTTCATGCAAAAGTTGCTAAAGTGAAAGTATCATCAGAACAGCCTGTAAAAGAAAATAATCAAAATACAGAAAACAAAGACAGTTTGGAAAATCAAGAAAATAAACAAGCGCAGAACTTTGATAATTCTGAAAATAAAAATTACAATCAAGAAAACTTAAGCTATGAAAGTCCTGCAAGTCCTATAGAAAATCAAAATGATAATTCTGACAGTGAGCAACAATCTATTGCGGCTGAACAAACACCTGCTGCAGACCAAACAACAGATGCTTCGCAGTCAGAGCAAAGACCTAATGAAAATGGACAGCGCTATGACGGCAGAAGAAACTGGAACAACAACAGAAATAACCGCTATCAGAACAACAGACGCTATAACAATAACAGGCAGAACAACTACGAAGGAAAATCTTCTTACCAAAATCAGCAGCGGGCAAATGATGCAGAAGTCTTGCAGAAGCAGGAAGTTCCAGAAGACTATGAGTCAAAGCCAAGGCTTGAAATAAACAATTTGACAAAAATGAGTATGCCTGAGCTTCGCAACTTGGCAATTCAATACGGCATGTCTAGCGATGACTTGGCCCCAATGAAAAAACAGGAGCTTATTTTTGTAATTCTAAAAGCGCACACAGAGCACGGTGGAATTATTTTTGCAAGCGGAGCCCTTGAAATTCTTCCAGACGGCTATGGCTTTTTAAGAAGCCCTCAGAACAGCTATCTTCCAGGACCAGACGACATTTACATTTCTCCAAGCCAGATTCGTCTTTTCAACTTAAAGACAGGCGACACAATCTACGGACAAACAAGAAGCCCTAAGGAAGGCGAGCGTTTCTTTGCGCTTCTTAGAATAGAGACTGTAAACTTTGACGATCCAAGAGTTGCACAGACACGTATTCCTTTTGAAAACTTAACACCGCTTTATCCAAATAAAAAATTCCATCTAGAGACAGTCAGCTCAGAGCTTTCTACTCGTATTGTTGACTTGTTCTGTCCAATAGGAAAAGGCCAGCGTCTTTTAATTGTTGCTCCTCCTAAAGCTGGTAAGACAATTCTTATGCAGAAGATTGCAAATGCAATTACAAAAAACAATCCTGAAGTTTATTTGATTGTTCTTTTAATTGACGAGCGCCCGGAGGAAGTTACAGAAATGGAGCGTTCAATACACGCAGAAGTAATTTCTTCTACATTCGACGAGCAGGCAACACGCCATGTTCAAGTTGCGGAAATGGTTTTGGAAAAGGCAAAGCGCCTTGTTGAGCATAAAAAAGATGTTGTTATTTTCCTTGATTCAATTACACGTCTTGCACGCGCATACAACCAGACTGTTCCTACTTCTGGAAAAGTGCTTTCTGGCGGTGTGGACAGCAACGCATTGCACAAGCCAAAGAGATTCTTTGGTGCGGCAAGAAATGTTGAAGAGGGCGGCTCTTTGACAATTATTTCAACAGCGCTTATTGAAACAGGCAGCCGTATGGACGAGGTTATTTTTGAAGAGTTCAAGGGAACTGGTAACAGCGAAATTGACCTTGACAGAAAACTTGCTGAACGCCGTCTTTTCCCTGCTATAAATATTAAAAAGAGCGGAACAAGAAAAGAGGAGCTTCTTCTTACAGACACAGAGCTGCAGAAGCTTTGGATTTTGCGCAAGGTTCTAAACCCTATGGAAGACGTTGATATTCTTGAGCTTATTATGGACAAGATGAAAAAGACTAAGGACAACGAAGCCTTCCTTGCTTCTATGAACACAGGAAGCGCGGCTGTTGACAACAGCTAGAATGCAAAATTTAGTTGACGTAATCTTAGGTTTTTAGTATAGTAGTAAAATATCTTGTGGCAGCGGCTTGATTGTTAACGGTAAGGGAATGATACAGCGCTTTCTTCTTTTGAAGAATTTTTGCATGTAGTGCTGACCGGGCTTTCTACACTGTCGGGCAAGAAAATAGGAGTAATTGTTATGAGAAAGGGAATCCACCCAGAGTACAAATTGACAAAAATTACTTGCGTTTGCGGTAATGTCATTGAAACACGTTCTACAGTTCAAGATATCCACGTTGAAATCTGTTCTGCATGCCACCCATTCTTTACTGGAAAACAGAAGCTTGTTGATACAGCTGGTCGTATTGATCGCTTCAACAAACGTTATGGAATTAAAGCAACAGAAGAGGAAAAGAAATAATAATATAGCATGTCTTTGGAAAATCAATTTTTCTGAGGCTTGCTTTAGTTTATTATAATTTGCGTGAGTAAAAGCCGGTTGTATTTTACAGCCGGTTTTTTTATGCCCAAAATACTTTTGAAAGAAATGACTGTAATATTAAATTCTGACTAGTTTCCAGCAGCGGTGAATCTTTGCGTTCCTGTAGTCTTCTGGAATTGTCTGCGGTGTAATGTCGGTCGCTGTAAAGTCAATTTTGCAATTCTTTTTAAGCTCGTCTTCGCTAAATGAAAGCCTTCTGCTGTTTGTGCTAAAGTACAATGTGCCGTGCTCTGTTAAAAGGCCAAGGCATTTTGCAACAAGGTAAACCCAGTCGCGCGTTATGTCCAAAGTTGTGTCTGTTCTTTTTGAATTTGAAAAAGTTGGCGGGTCTAAAATAATTATGTCCCATCTGTTTGTAAAAAGGCGTTCTCCGTTTTTTAAAAACACAGGCTTTTTTGAGTCAACTGCTTCGTTTGGAACTTCTGCGTTCTTCTGGTTTATAAATCCAACAGCGTCCTGCCGTGTTAAAGTGTATTTTGCGTCATCGTCAAAGCCGTTTAAAACAAGGTTCTCTTTTGCCCAGTCAAGGTATGTTTTGCTAATGTCAACGCTTTCTACAGAGTGAGCTTTTCCTTCTGCGGCATAAACTGTGAAGCTGCCTGTGTAGCAGAAAAGATTCAGCACTGACTTGCCGGAGCATGTGCTTCTTACAATTGAGCGGAGCGGGCGGTGGTCAAAGAAAATACCTGTGTCTATGTAGTCAGTGAGGTTCACTTTGAACAGCTGGCCTTGTTCTTGAATTGTTCCTGTCACGTGATTGTCTGTCTCTATTTTTTCATACTGAGTATTTGAGTTTTCTGTGCGCTGGACAGAGCGTGTCTTTGTAATTACGTAATCCTCTTTTATGCCTAGAACTTCCGCTGCCTTTTCTGCCATTGAAGCAAGCCACGCTTTTTCTTCTGACTCTGGCTTTTCATAAGGGCGTTCGTACAGGTAAAGATGTGCCCATGTTCTTTCTGACATGTCATCAATAACAGATTTTGAAGACGCGTTGTTAAGGCTTATTGCGTTGTTTTCATCAGAAAGAAATTTTGCGGCCTCTATTTTGTCTGTGATTTCATTTGGCAGGAATTCATACAAGTCTAAAGCGAGCGGCACTTCTGGAATGTCGCGGTCATAAAGCCTGTAGCAGGTGACACGGTTTTTTCTGGCCCATTTTCTAAGGGGCTTGTATTGTTTTGCGACTCTGTTTCCAAAAAGCTCTGCCTGGTACGCAACCTTTTCTGGAGTGTCAGGCGTATAATTCTGATTATTTGCGGTATTTTCCATAATTTTCATATACTGTACATTATTTTCTGAAAATTGTATACTTAGTTCGAGATTTAAATTCTTATATTTAATCTCTAACTAGCGAATTTTTAGTAATTCTTTTAGTTGTAGGAATTACCAAAACATCGCCAGAAGATTTTTATGTGAGAAAGATAGATGCTGAAGTTTTTATCTTTTCAGAACATAAAGATTTTTTTCTATAGCAACAATAAACATTAAATTGTTTAACAAATATATTTAGGAATATCAATAAATGAAATTTACAGAATTTACTTTGAATGAAGATTTGCAGAAAGGAATTGCAGATGCTTCTTATGTGGAAAGCACGCCTGTTCAAGAGCAGGTGCTCAATGCTTCTTTGGAAGGAAAAGATTTGTATGTCCAGTCACAAACTGGAACTGGAAAAACAGCGGCTTATCTTATTTCTTTAATTCAGGAAATGGTCACACGAAGTGCTGTTGAAGGCAAAAAGGCGCTTGTGCTTGTTCCAACACGTGAGCTTGCGGTTCAGGTTCAGGAAGAGGCGCAAAAGCTTTCTAAATACACAACGCTAAAATGCGAAAGTTTTTTTGGCGGCGTAGGGTACGACAAGCAGGTTGCGGCTCTAAAAAAAGGTGTTGATATTATTATTGGAACACCAGGCCGTGTTATTGATTTAACAGAAGGCAAGCAGATGGACTTGTCAAACGTAGCTTTCCTTGTAATAGACGAAGCGGACAGAATGTTCGACATGGGCTTCTACCCTGACTTGCGCACTTTGATAAATGTAATTCCGGCGGCAGAAAAAAGACAGACTATGCTTTTTAGCGCGACACTAAATTCCTACGTTAAAAACCTTGCATGGGAATACACAAGGGATCCAAAGGAAATCACAATTGACGCAGAAAATGTAACAGTTGATGAAATTGACCAGGAGCTTCTTCATGTTTCCAGCGATGAAAAGATGAAGCTTCTTATAGGGATTATATCTAAAGAAAAACCAGAAAGCATGATTGTGTTCTGCAATACAAAAAGGGCTTGCGAAGTTGTTTCAAAAAGGCTTGTTCTTAACGGAATACAAAGCGAATTTATTATTGGTGATTTGCCGCAGGTGAAAAGACAGAAGATTATGGACAGCTTTAAGGCCGGAAACATTAAATGCCTTGTCGCGACAGATGTTGCTGCCCGAGGAATTGACGTGAACGACTTGTCAATGGTAATTAACTACGACCTTCCTAACGAAGCTGAAAACTATGTTCATAGGATTGGAAGAACAGCGCGTGCCGGCAAGTCTGGCAAGGCTTACACTTTCTGCTCAGAACAGGATGTCTACAGTCTGCCTGCAATAGAAAGATATGTTGGTAAGCCAATACCAGCCCATGTTGCAGAAGCCGACATGATGGCAGAAGACAAGTCAGCTGGTGTCTATATTAGAACAGACAACTACCGCGAAGACTACAACGACAAGGGCGAATTTGGAAGAAGACGTGCTGCTGAATATTCTAGAAGCGGCCGTGGAGAAAGGCACGAAGGCGGAAGGCGCACAAGTGGCGGCTATAGCTCTGGCTCTGGAAGTGGCAGATCTTATGACAGACACGACAGGCCTTATGATAAAAGAAATTCACATTCATCATACGCGCGTGGAAACGGAAGGTACTCTTCAAGAAACGAAGAAAAGGCAAATGTTTACAAGAGGGACAGACGTGTTTACACTCCAGAAGAAGAAGCTCAGCTTGCTACAATGTCAACTGATGAAAGAATGAAGCTCTACAAAGAAAAGTACGGCTCAAGCCAAAATAACACAGGCTCTTCAAAAAACAGCTACAGTTCAAGCAACTCTAACAACAACAAGAACAACAATAAGAGCAGGAATAGCAAATCAAAGAGCAGCTACTCCAAGAATGGCAACTCAAAGAACAACAGCAAGCCAGTGAATGTTCAGAACAAAAAGCAGGCGGTCCAGAAGAAGGGCCTCTTTGCAAAAATAAAGTCGTTCTTTGGCAACAAGAAATAAAGATATTTAGGGGATAAAATTGATTACAGTTTCAGACTTAAGCTTAAAATTTAGCGAAAAGCCTTTGTTCAAAGATGTAAATCTTAAATTCATAAAAGGCAACTGCTACGGAATTATTGGCGCAAACGGTGCCGGTAAATCAACTTTCTTAAAAGTGCTTTCTGGCGAAGAAGACCATGACTCTGGCGAGATTTCAATCACTCCAGGCGAGCGCATGGCTGTTTTAAAGCAGGACCACTTTGCATTTGACAACTACTCTGTAAAAGAAACAGTTCTTATGGGCTACCCAAAGCTTTATGAATGTGGAAAAGCAAAAGACGCAATATATGAAAAGCCAGACTTCTCTGATGAAGACGGAGTTAAGGCAAGCGAGCTTGAAGCGGAATACGGCGAGCTTGGCGGGTACGAGTCAGAAAATCAAATTGAGCAAATGCTTTCTGGACTTGGACTTGAAGAAGAGTTCCATGACAAGATGATGAACGAGCTTGATGAAAGCCAAAAAGTCCGTGTTCTTCTAGCGCAGGCAATTTACGGCAACCCGGACATTCTTCTGCTTGATGAACCAACAAACGGTCTTGATTTGGAAAGCATAACTTGGCTTGAAGACTATCTTATTAACTTTCCAAACATTGTCATTGTAGTAAGCCACGACCGCCACTTCTTAAACGCAATCTGCACTTATATATGCGACATTGACTATGGCAAGATAACTCAGTTCACAGGCAACTACGACTTCTGGTACCAGATGAGCCAGATTATGCAAAGACAGGCAAAGGACCAGGCAAAGAAGCGCGAGGAAAAGATGGCGGACCTTAAGGAATTTATACAGAGGTTTGCAAGCAACGCTTCTAAGTCAAAACAGGCAACAAGCCGCAAGAAGGTTCTTGACAAGCTTTCTTTAGAGGAGCTTCCTGTTACAAGCAGAAAATTCCCTTATGTCGCTTTTAAAACAGACAGGGACATTGGCAACTTTGTTCTAGAGGCAAAAGACTTGTGCGCTAAAGATGAAGACGGAACAGTTCTTCTTGATAAATTTTCAATCACAATACACCCAGGTGAAAAAGTGGCGTTTGTTGGAATTGAGCAGAATTCAAAGACATCATTTTTTGATATAGTCTCTGATGAAGTGAAGCCTCTTTCTGGCGAATACCACTGGGGCCAGACAACATCACATGCCTACATGGGGCGTGACAACAACAAGTACTTTAACAATGAGTTGAACATAACAGACTGGCTGCGTCAATATTCACCAGACCAGGACGACGCGTATGTTCGTGGATTCCTGGGCCGTATGCTTTTTACAGGTGACGAAAGCCTTAAGCCTGTTAAAGTTTTAAGCGGAGGAGAAAAAGTCCGCTGCATGCTTTCAAAGCTTATGTTAAGCGGGGCAAATGTTTTAATTCTAGACGACCCAACAAATCATCTTGACTTGGAGGCGATTGAAAGCTTAAACCAAGGCCTTGAAAGATTTAACGGTGTTGTTCTTTTCAACAGCCACGACCACGAATTTATTTCATCAATTGCGAACAGAATAATTGAGATAACTCCAAAAGGCGTTATTGACAGAATGATGAATTTTGACGACTACTTAAAGGACGAGCAGGTTAAGGAACTTCGCATGAAATACTACGAAGGGTCTAAGAAGAAGATTCGTTTCTAACTGTCATTCCGACCGAAGTTGAGGAATCTCTTTCATAAACAAAAAGGTGTCTAGAATAATCTAGACACCTTTTTTTATGCAATGAATTTATATAAATACCTATTGACTTAGTAGGAAAATAATTGTATAACTTAATTAACTAGTAACTTACTAGGAATACTAATTTTTTAGGTATAAAGATGATTTTATTTTTTGAAATGCTTGTAAGAAACAATTTCCGCTTTGGCCGCATGTGCACCTCTTGTTAAAAAGAGAGGGTAAAAAAAATTCTTTTAAAGAGGCACATTATATGAGTATAAATAAATTACATTTTGAAACATTGCAGCTGCACGTTGGACAAGAAAGCGCAGACCCAGCAACAGACTCAAGGGCTGTTCCAATCTACCAAACAGCGTCTTATGTATTCCACAATTCAAAACACGCGGCAGACAGGTTCGGGCTTGCGGATTCAGGCAACATCTACGGCCGTCTAACAAATTCAACACAGGACGTTCTAGAAAAAAGAATAGCGACGTTGGAAGGCGGAAGCGCGGCTCTTGCAGTTGCGTCAGGGGCGGCGGCAGTAACATACACAATTGAAGCACTTGCACAGGCGAGCGACAATATTGTAGCTCAAAAGACAATCTACGGCGGAAGCCACAATCTTCTTGAGTACACATTGAATCAGTTTGGAGTAGAAACAACTTTTGTTGACATTCACAATCTTGATGAAGTAAAAAAGGCTGTGAAGGGCAGCACTAAGGCAATCTACATTGAAACATTGGGCAACCCAAACAGCGACATTCCAGACATAGACGCTCTTAGTTTGATTGCGCATGAAAACAACATTCCTCTTGTTGTAGACAACACATTTGGCACTCCATACTTGATTCGTCCAATAGAGCACGGGGCGGATATTGTGGTGCACTCAGCAACAAAATTCATAGGCGGGCACGGAACAACTTTGGGTGGAATAATTGTTGACTCAGGCAGCTTTGACTGGAAGAAGTCCGGCAAGTTCAAGAACATTTCTTCGCCAAACCCAAGCTACCACGGAATAAGTTTTGCTGAAGCGGCAGGAAGCGCGGCTTTTGTAACTTACATACGTGCAATCTTGCTGCGTGACACAGGGGCGACAATAAGCCCTTTTAACGCGTTTCTTCTTTTGCAGGGAACAGAAACACTTTCTTTAAGAATTGACCGCCATGTAGAAAACACAAAGAAGGTTGTGGAGTTTTTAAAGACAAATCCTCTTGTTAAAAAAGTGAACCATCCGTCTTTGCCAGAACACCCGGACCATGCGCTTTATGAAAAATATTTTCCAAACGGTGGCGCTTCAATCTTCACTTTTGAAATAAAAGGCGGGCAAGAGGCTGCCTGGAAATTCATAGACAGCTTAAAAATATTCAGCCTGCTTGCAAATGTCGCGGATGTTAAGTCGCTAGTGATTCACCCTGCAACAACAACACATGCGCAGCTGAGCGATGAGGAACTTGCGGCGGCGGGAATTACACAAAGCACAATCCGTCTTTCAATTGGCACAGAGCATATTGACGACATAATTGACGACCTTAAGCGTGGCTTTGCTGCTGTGGAAAAATAAAATAAAATATAATATAATAAAGTAAATTCTAATCCCCTGACACTTGCTGTTGGGGGATTTTTTTCAATATTGTAGAATAATTTCCTACTATATAGTATAATTACAAAAAATTTATTTACGAGGGCATCATGTATAAAAGCGTAAATCCAAAGGCTGACTTCCCAAAACAAGAAGAGGAAGTTCTTAAATTCTGGCAGAATGATGATACTTTTAAAAAATCAATTTCTCAACGTGAAGGCGCTGAAGAATATGTATTTTATGACGGACCTCCATTTGCAACAGGACTGCCGCACTTTGGCCATTTTATTCCATCAACTATAAAAGACATTATTCCACGCTACCAGACAATGAAAGGCAAAAAAGTTGAGCGCCGCTTTGGATGGGACTGCCATGGTCTTCCTGTAGAAAATTTAATTGAAAAAGAGCTTGGCATAAATTCAAAACATGAAATAGAAAAATACGGCATTGCTAAGTTCAACGACAAGTGCAAGGAAAGCGTTCTTCGCTACACTGGCGAATGGCGTAAGACAATTACAAGAATGGGCCGCTGGGTTGACTTTGACCACGACTACAAGACAATGGACCCAGACTACATGGAGTCAATTTGGTGGGTAGTGAAGGCTCTTTGGGACAAGGGCATGATTTACGAAGGAAAGTACATTCTTCCATACTGCCCAAGATGCTCAACTGTTCTTTCAAACCACGAGCTTGCTTTAGGCTACAAAGACGTTAACGACCCTGCAATCACATTAAGATTTAAAATCACACGCGCGCCTGCAGCCTTTGAAGACAAGGAAATTACAAACGGCAAAACATTCTTCTTGGCATGGACAACAACACCGTGGACTCTTCCTTCAAACGAAGGCCTTACAATGGGCCCTGATATTGACTATGTAAAAATCCTTGATGAAGAATCAGGGGACTACTACATCATGGCGCAAGCACGCCTTTCTGCTTACTACAAAGATGAAAAAGGCTACAAGATAATCTACACTCGTAAAGGCAAAGATTTCTTGGGCGCAAAATACGAACCGCTTTTCCCTTACTTTGCAAATCTTGCGGTAAAGGAAGACGGCACAGACGGAGCTTTCCGTGTATTCAACGGAGACTTTGTTTCTACAGAAGACGGAACTGGAATTGTCCATACAGCGCCGGGCTTTGGCGAAGACGACAGCAAGGTTTTTGCAGGAAGCGGAATACCTTTTGTTGAGCCAATTGACGCTGAGTGCAAATTTACACATGAAGTTCCTGACTATGAAGGAAGGTTTGTAAAGGACTGCGACAAGGACATAATGGAGCGCCTAAAGAAAGAAGGCAAGCTCATTAAAAAAGACCAGATTCTTCACTCATACCCGCACTGCTGGAGATGCAACTCTCCTTTAATTTACAGAGGCATAGGAAGCTGGTTTGTAAAAGTTGCGGACGAACATGAAAGACTAATAAGGGCCAACGAGCAAATCAACTGGCAGCCGTCACATATAAAAGAGGGCCGCTTTGGAAAATGGCTTGCAGGCTCCAGAGACTGGGCAATAAGCCGCAACCGCTACTGGGGCAACCCAATTCCAATTTGGAAGTGCGATGACTGCGGAGAAACAATATGCGTAGGCAGCCGCAAAGAGTTGCAGGAGCTTTCTGGCGTTTATGCAGAAGACATGCACAAACAGTATGTTGATAAAATTGAAATCAAGTGCAAGAAGTGCGGCGGCACAATGCACAGAATTCCAGAAGTCCTGGACTGCTGGTTTGAATCTGGAAGCATGCCTTATGCGCAAAACCATTATCCTTTTGAAAACAAGGAATACTTTGAAAAACATTTCCCTGCTGACTTCATAAGCGAAGGGCTTGATCAGACACGCGGCTGGTTCTACACGCTCACAGTTCTTGCTTCAAACTTGTTCGACAGACCTGCGTTTAAGAACTGCGTTGTAACAGGACTTGTCTTGGCTTCTGACGGCAGAAAAATGTCAAAGAGCCTGCGCAACTACACAGACCCTGTTGAGGCAATAAATCAGTTTGGCGCAGACGCAATAAGGCTTTTCTTAATGCACTCGGCTGTAGTAAAAGCAGATGACTTAAAGTACAGCGATGACGGTGTAAAGGACGTTCTAAAGACAATCATTATTCCTCTTTGGAACAGCTACAGCTTCTTTGTTCAGTACGCAAACATTGACAACGTTACTTGCACAGGCCACGAGTTCGACTCCAAGCTGCCGGAAAATCCACTTGACCGTTGGATTATTTCTGTAACACAAAAGCTTATTCAGGACGTTACAAAATCACTGGACTCTTACGACCTAAGCGGCGCAATTGACCCTATAATCAATTTTATTGATGAAATAAACAACTGGTACATAAGGCGCAATAGAAGAAGATTCTGGAAGTCAGGCAACGACACAGACAAGCTTGAGGCATACGGCTCGCTTTACTACGCGTTGAAGCAGTTCACAAAAGTTGCGGCTCCGTTCATTCCGTTCATTACAGAAGAAATGTGGCAGAACTTAAGAACATCAGATGAAAAAGAATCTGTGCACTTGGAAGACTATCCACAATACAATGAAAAGTTCCGTGATGAAAAGCTGGAGTTCAGAATGACAACTGTTCAAAAAGCTGTAAGCATGGGCCGTTCATTAAGAAACGAATACAACATTAAAAACAGGCAGCCTCTTTCTGAAGTAGCAATTGTCACACGCAACACAGAAGAAAGAAAAGTCCTTGAAGAAATGAAGGACACAATAACAGAAGAGCTCAATGTAAAAACAGTGATTTTCCACGAGCGTGAAGACGAGCTTGTTGAATACAAAGCAAAGGCAAACTTCCGCGTGCTTGGAAAAGAGCTTGGCCCTAAAATGAAGGCGGCGGCTGCTCAAATTGAAAAGCTTACAAATGACCAGATCGACAGCATTCTAAATAAAAAGCCTTTTGAAATTGATGTTGACGGCACAAAAGTAAATCTCACAACAGAAAAATTAGTTGTGGAAAGGCTAGAAAAAGAAGACCTAAAGATTGTAAACGACGGCACTCTAACCGTAGGGCTTGAAACAAAAATAAGTGACGAGCTTAAAAAGGAAGGCTACGCGCGTGACTTGGTGCGTGGCATTCAGAACCTCCGCAAGGAAAGCGGCTTTGCTGTTACAGACAGAATCAGCCTTAAAGTAAGCGGTGACGCAAATCTAAAAGGCTCGTTTGAAATGTTCAAGGACTTCATTGACGGTGAAACACTTTCAACTTCTTCATCATGGCAGGACAGTTTGCCAAATGGAACAAAAGTTGAAGCGGACGACGCCAACTGGAACATAGAAATAGCAAAGGCATAAGGAAGGATAAAATGGAAAAAAGAACGGCAGTGAATAAAAATAGTTATAAAATAAATCGATTGTTTTTTATATTGTTGCCGTTCATTTTTCCACAATTATTTTTCTTTAGCTGCAAAACACCTGTTGTAAAAGAAGAGCTTAACGAAGTTGATCCAATTTCGCTTTTAGACATTGACAAGAGTGTTTATGTTAGTGTTCCTGTTTCAAATTACATAGAGCTAACGTCAAATATTTTATCAGCAAAAGTGGAAAATCTTTCTGTAGAAGACGCAAAGCAAATGGCGCAAAGAATTGATTTTTTATATGCGGCTTTGGCAACTGTAAAAGACCGTTCCTCAATGCAAATTGCGGCAACAGGCTCGTTTCCGTCAATCGCTTTAAAAACAATAATGACAGAAAAAAACGGCTGGAACAAGCAGAATTATGTTTCTCCCTCAAGCGAAAAAGCCCTTTCAAAAAATTATCCAAACAAGTTTGACTATTTTCTTAGAGATGACACAGACTTGCAAATATCATTTCCTTCAAAAAATGTTTTCTGCGCCTCACAGAATGTTTTTTCTTTGTTAGATAAATATTCTCTAAGGCAGGAAAGACAAGCAACTAACGCAAATAATTGGATTTCTAAAGAAAGCAATGACATCTTATTTTACATTACTCGTCCAGGCCAATATCTAAGAAGCCTTATAGGACAAGCTGTAACAATAGACTGTGACTGCATTTACGGAAGCATAGTTTATGCTCCTTCAAAAACAGATTCAAAAGAATACACAGGAAACTACAATCTTAATTTCAATGTTACATTAATAGAAAAGAAAGCAATGAAAGGCATGATGCTTTTGCTAAGTTTATCACTAAAGATGCTGGGCGGCGAGATTTATCAATATGATGATTCAACAATAAGCATAAAAAATATTCCTGTAACAGAAAAACAAATTGTTAATTTATTTACAAGGGATAAAATTTCAACAAAACATATTGTCCCTCCTAAGGACTAAAATTTTATACAAACAAAACAAAAGAGGCAAAAAATGAGCGATGAAAAAATCATTCTAAAGGCAGAAGACCTTGACGGCTATTTAACAAAGGAAGATCAGGAAGATTTGTCTTCACTAGAGTCAATGTACAAAGAGACAATGAAGTCTTTTGATCCTGTGAATAGGGACGGAATTATAAAATCATTTGATGAAATGGGCCACAAAATGCAGGAAGTTTGCGCAAAGCATCCTAACATAAAGGTTTTCTCTTTTGTAACGGAAGAGGGCGCCCATGCAGAAGCAAGCCGTGTAATTGCAAAGCTCCGTGATGTTAAAACAGACCACGAAGAGTTCATCTATTACAGCCAAAGGGCATATGAAATGCTTTTCCGCTTGGCATATACAGACCAGCATTCTGACAAGAAGAACTACATAACTGTAAAGACACCTGTAACAAACCCTGTTCAAAATTACGCAGTTCATAAAATACCAGACATTGACCACAAAATAGAAAACTCTGTCATGTGCGTAATGCTACGTGGCGCTCTTCTTCCAAGCATGATTATGTCAAAAGAAATTGAGGAATACTCTTCAACAGATTATGTTACTCCATTTGCTCTTTTTAAAATCAACAGAGATGACAAAAGAAAAGAAAACGACATGCAGTACATTTTGAATTTGAAGAATTCTTTCTTTGACATACAAGAACTTGACGGCAAAGACTTGATTTTTGCTGACCCAATGAACGCAACAGGCGGCTCTCTTGTAACAGTTGTTAAATATTTGCAAAGCCAAGGTGTAAAGCCAAAGAGCATTAAATTCTTCAACGTTATTTCCGCATTAAAAGGAAGCCTAAGAGTAACACGCGCACTGGAAAACTGCACATGCTACACTTTATGGATGGACCCAGTGCTAAACACAAGCGCTTACATTATGCCAGGCTTGGGCGACGCAGGCGACAGGCTCAACGGCAAAGACACACATGAAACTCCAAGAAACATAATTCAGCTAATTGCAGACTACGGCAGCAATATTGCAAGCTTGTACCGCTCGCAGCTTAGAAAGATAGAGCAGACTGTTTTAGGCACAATGTAAAATATGAAAAAATATTCTGTTGTAATAACAATTTGCATTCTTATATTATCAACTCTGATTATTTCATGCGAAAGCACAAACGGGCTTCCTGTTCCTGGGGAAAATGAAGTAAGAATTACAAATATTACAGCGGAATATTTTTCAATTGCAAAGGGCTATGCTGAAATAAAAAATTATACAAAGGCTGCTGAATATTACAAAATGGCAATGAAAAGCAAAGCACTTCGCAATTCAGCATATTATGAAATGGGACGTTGTTATGCCTTGGCAAAGGACTGGGCTAATGCAGAAAAGGTATATTCTGACTTGTTAAAAAAAGATCCTGAAAATTTAAATCTACAATTGTCCATTGCGTATATAAAGGCAAACTCTGGCAAAAAAAAAGAAGCGCTTGATTTATACAAAACTCTTGTTGAAAAAAATCCAAATGATTCTAAAATCCTAAAGAACTATATAGCGGTTTTAATGGCAGATGGAAAATATGAAATTGCGGAAAAACAATTTTACATATTAAAAGACAAATTTCCAGACGATGAATCTATAAAAGACATTCTTTCTAAGTTAGCTGATAATCTTGAAAATACAGAAAAACTAAACAATGACTATACGCTAAACAAAGAAACTACAGAAGATAAAATAACTGCTGAACAACAAACAGAGCCTGCTGACAACACAAATAAAGATAACTTAGATAAAAAATAGTACTGTCATTTCGACCGAAGTGGAGGAATCTCTTATTTAGAAGACTCCGCCGCTAAATATTCCCTATATTTTTGAGGGTCAACTCTAAACGCAATCACAGGTGAATCCTTGTCTTCCAACGCATGTAGCAACGCTTGTTCCGACTCATTAGCAAGACGTTCTGCTGAAATAAGCCTAATTGAACGCGATGATATTCCAATACCAATGGACAAGTTCATTCCGCTTTTTGATAAAATAGAAGTAAGAGCAATATGCAAATCTTCACCAATTTGAAGCGCCTTGTCTATATTTGTGTTTTGCATTATTGCAATGCAGCCGTCGTCTTTGTAATCAAAAATCAAATCGTTGTATTTAAATGTAGCTGTAATAAAACTTTTTATTTCAGAGGATGTTTTGTTCTTCCAGTCTATGCACGGTATGCGTATTGTAAACAAAGACAAGTCCTGCTCGCTGGAAGCCGCAATGACAAGCTCTTTTTGCAATTTAGAAATCATGTTTGAATTTTCACCAAACACATCACTGGAAAGTTCTGTGGAATTTTCTAATTGTTCTTCTTGTTCTTCGGCTTTATTTTTTTGTTCAAAAGTTGCAGCTTTTGATTCTTCTTTGTCTGCATTTTCTTGAGCAGAATCTTCGGAAGAAATTTCTTCAGGAATCATCTCTTTTATATCTGACAAGTCGTCAGAGCCTTCTTCATTTTTTTTATCATCAATTGGAATTGTTGTGTCTATGTTGTTAAAGTCATTGTCAATTTCATCTAAGATATTTTTGTTTGAAATAATTTTTTCAGAAGTAAATGGTGAATTTAAATTAGGTCTGTTTTTATCATCTTCATTAGTGTCTAAACTGTAAGAATCATTTGTGGAATTATTGTTCATAGAATAAATTATTAAGAACAACACGCAAGAAAGGGTTGCCGCCAAAATAATCAAAAAGCATATTCTACCTTTGTAAAAAATAGAGCTTGGCTTTAATAAATAAAAAGATGCAGTAAGCAAATATGAATTAACAGTTGTGCTATATGTCCTAATAAAAAAAGATGATGAACTGTTTTCTTTTTTAGGGTAAGAAAGAATCACACTGTCTTTGTCCTTTAAAGAAATAGAAGAAACATTTGAAACATCGCCTAAACACTTTAGAAATTCCTTAGAAAAATTGTTAGAGTTGATTTCATTTGATTGTAGAAGTGAAGAAATATTTCTAGTTACAGTAGTAAATTGTGTTTGAGATTTAGACTTGCCTGAATTAAATTCAACGGCTAAAGAAATTACAAAAACACCAATTGTTAAAACAAAAATTGATGAAATAATAAGACTGAATATTTTAATAGAAATCTTTTTCATAACAATTAGTATATCGTAGAGTTTCAGAGTATGCAAGTTTTAATAAATTAAAAAAAGTAAGATTTGCGTATCTTTTTTGAGCTCTCAAATATGCAATAAAAGGCAGTAAAGTAAAAAGATATTCATTCTTGATATGCACAAATTCTTCAGAAAAATTATTAACAATATTGCATAAATTATAAATGTAATTTTTTTCAAATTCTTTTACACTGAAATTTTTATAAAAACATTTACTAAACATTTCATTTGACTTAACTTTTAAGAGAGAATTGTCGTGCATTATGCTATTTTGAGTAAGCCAATTTTCCAAAGAGGTTTTATATGAATTTAAAATTATAGATGTATAAGGTGACTTTACTACACCAGAAAAAGCAGATTCACAATTTATTTTTATAAGATTTGTTCTGAACAGTAAAGCGTCAAACTCGTTTTCATTAGTGCAGAACCTGCTGCTTAAAGTGTTATACTGCTTGTCTAAATAAGTTCCCTTTGTATATGATTTTCCTGAATTGTAGCAAAAGTCTGCGCCAAAAAGTTCCATGTTTTTAAATCCACATTTGTACGCAAAGTCGCAACATGCAATAGTTACAGTTCCTGCTCCAGTATTTAAAAATGGAAGATTAACATAGTTGGAAGCAACAGACGCAAGTGGATGCCCGCTTCGTACAAAGAAAACATTAAACCCCTTAGATCTTAAAAATCTAGCAGCTGTGTGTGAGCCGCATATATCAAAAACAAAAGTTGTGTTTTTTAAGCAATCTATTTTTTCAAGGCAGCTGTAAAAGTGTGTTGAAGAAATAAACTGACCGTCAACAGAAAGAACTGCTTCTGGAATAATACCATTATCTAGCAAAGTTCCAAAAGAAGTGTCTGTTGAAATTACAAAGTAGTCATCTCTTGAGCATTTTATTTTTTCAATAGACTTGTCAAAAGAAGGACCTGCCGCAATAATTGCAGCAGTTTTACTTAGCTTTTTATAATTGTATTCAGGTGGACAATTCTTTGAATTTTCAAGAAGCTTTAAATTTAACAAGATGTTGTTTTGCCATATTTTTCCAAAGTGGCTTTGAACAGAATAGTCAGCTTTTATTTCAGAAATAATTTTGCTTATTGTTGTATTTAGCACTTGCAACAAATTTGAATTATAATTTATCCAGGCGCGCTGCTGTAAAAAAGTTAATGAGCCATAGATTGAAGGAATATAATTTTCTATAATTGTTTTTTCAAGACTGTCAATTGTGCAAAATATTATATTGTCATTCAGTTGCAGTTGTTTATTTAGAGGCAAATCTAAACAAAAGTTTAATGAATCAATATCTTTTTCAAAGCAAATAATTAAAGAATGTGGAAACTTTTTGAATAAAGAATCTATATGAAAACCACCACCAACACCAGCAACTAAAAAGCATCCTGTGTCTATAGAAATATTTTCTCCAAAACATTCAGCTTCTTTTATAGGATTGTATTTGGAGTGCATAGGAAGATTGTTTAAAAATACAGGAACAACATTTCCATCTTTAGAAAAAATCTTATCTTTGTAAATCATTGGTTATTTCCTTCTAAATAAGATCTTTTTATATCATTTACAAAATCACTCATAGCCTTTAGTAAATTTTCAAGAGCTTTTGCTTCACCAGAAGTGTTCTTGCTTCTTTTATAAATAAGATATTCAGCAGGTGCCGCCGACTGAATCCAATTTTCATTTGAAGAATTTTTTAAAATAGCTTTTGTAACAATTTCTTTTCTTTTTATTATAGACAAATCAAAATTATGCTTGGTGGACAAAACTTTGTTTTTTATTTTATCTACATTTACAATTTTATCAAATTCAGTCCAGCTTATGTCCTTTATTTTTCCAAGAGTGTTTTTATAATTGTAGTTATTGCTTAGTCTAAATAATCTTCCATTAAAATCTGTTGAAGAAAACCAAGACTTATATATTTCAAGAGATTCTGAATTAAAAGAATAAGGTGTTAACCGAGTTTGCTTTGTACTAAGCCTAAAATCAAATTGAGAATCTGTTAACTCAAGCTCGTTAGGCTGTGTATGGCAAAAGCCATTGTTTACAGACAGATCTAAGCCGCAAAAAAATACATTGCCTTCCGTTAATGAAAGCGCAAGTTCAGCCGCAGTTCCGCTTACTGTTCCATTTCGTAATGCTTTTGTATAAGGCAAATCACAAGAATTAAAAAACATTTCGCCTGTAGAATCTCCATATTGTAAAAGCAATATTTTGTCATTAGAAATTGCATTTGCAAAACAAGATGATTCATTTGAAACCGCAAGAACTGTTTCCTTAGATTTGTTTAATGCAAAAGACAAATGTTTTTTAGCCCAAAATCCTCCATCTGTAGAAATACATAAATCAGGGTAAACACCGTTTTCTACAAGGGGGCATAACGCTGAAGAAACGCAAATAATAGGCAAGCGGTTTTGATTTTTTTTAATAAAAGGAAGTGAATTATATAAGCTGGGTCCGCTTGCACAAAGAATAATATCTGATGTAGTTTTTTCTAATGTATAAATGTTTTTTACAAAAAGAAAATTTCTAATGGAATTCTTCATCCATCTTTTAGCAAAAAAACTTCTTGTTGCAAGAACATTGCGGCTTTTTAAAACAGCTTTTTTAATTTGCTTCCAACATTGTTCATATAAATTAGAAAATACTTTTTCCGAAGGAGACCAAGATAAAAATAAGCAAGAAACAAGTCCTTCATCTCCCATAAATGAATACAATTCTTCTGACAAATTTATATTTGAATCGTTGTAAATAAAAACCTTATTCCATATTTTATCAACAGAAGAAAAATCAAAAGAATAATGAACAGCGCAAAGTATTGCGTTTGGAAACAACTCTTTAAGATATTTGTTGCAATAAGAAAGGGCAGGCCCTGTTACTAAAATATAAACAGGCAAAAAATTACATTTAACAGAATCAACAAATCTAGATGCTTCTTTAGACGGATTGTAAGAAGAGTGCAAATGAATGCCGTTTACAGAACATGTAGCTTCCCCGTTAGATGCGTTTGTAAACTGAACATTCAATTTTATGCCTCTAAAAGAAATTTCTTTATTTCAGAAGAATCCTTTGTAAAACCAACTATGTGAACAAAAACAGAATCTTCAATAATGCTGTTGAATATTGGCTGCAATAGTTGCATAAACTGACAATGGAGCAAAGAGCCGCTTAATATACTTCCAGAAAATAAAGCAATTCTAAATTCAAAATTAGATTTTGGAAGAGAAATATTAAATTCATCTAATGCTTCAGAAAATAGAAAGACAATTTCCTCAAACAAAGTGTTTTCAACAGTCTTTGATAAATTTTCTGTAACTAATTTATTATTTTCCTCTAGTTTACAAAATAAATCTGCAAAAGAAAGACGCGCTAACGTACATGAATTTGTATCTAAATTAGAAGAAATCTTTTCTTCTAAAGAGTCAAAATTATTATTTACAGAAAAAAAATACTGTGTGTTAAAAACTAAATCAGAAATAAAATATTCAGAAATATTAGGCTTTTCTGTATGTATTGAAGAATCATTCTTATATTCGATAAAAGCAAAATATAAGGTTTCATCGTTGTTTATAAATCTTAAAAAATGAATTGAATATAAATAATCTTTTGCTTCTTCGCTAAAAAATTGATAGAAGCAGTTTATGGACTTGTCTTCTTTATTAAAATCAATCCATTTGTCAGATTGGGTAATTATTCCATTCCAAAAGTCTGGTGAAGAAAATGATTTAAAAATTGTTTCTGCATCTATTCCACAAACTTTTTTGAGAATATACATTCCGTCAACAATGCCAAAAATTCCAGCATGAAGAAAGCCGTATTTCTTACAAAAAGTAGAAAAACACGGCTTTTCGGAATTAGTGCTTGTTATCTTATTTAATAATCCCATCAAGCAAGACCAAGCTCACTAAAGAGTTTTTTATAAGTTTCAAATTGCTTAGATTGTGCAAACTCTGTAATTTTATCTTCTGGAAGATTTTCAAGCAACTGATCCATGTATGAAAGAACAGATTTTATTTCCTGCTTCATGTCTGAAGGAATTGTATTGCTGTCAGAAGAGGTTGTATTGTTAACTACAGGTTTTGTCGTCTCAATTTCTTCTGCTTTTAATTCATCAGCTGGCTCTTCTTTATCTTCTATTTGTTCTTCTTGTTGTTCAACAGCTTTTGACTCTTCAAAAGAATTGTCTTCAGAAGGCTTTCCCCACTGATCAAAAACAGAATCAACAGGCTCTGTATCCTCTGTGGAAGAATTATCTTCCTGAAGTTCCTGCTCTTTCATAGATGGAGTTTCTTCTTTTGGCTCTTCAGAAAGATAGTTTAAATTGTCATCTGTAATATCAGCAGGCTCTTCCTCTTTAAATAAATTAATTGGTTTTGAAATTGAATCATTGTTCAGATTATCTGATGGTTCTTCAACTTTTGGCTCTTCAAAATTATCTGTGGAAGTTTGTTCGTTTTCCAAAGGTAAAGGTTCTGTTTCTTCAACATCAGAAGCGACTGGCTCTTCTGCTTTAGAATTATCATTTTCTGAAGTTATGTTTGAGTCCATTAAATCTGAATTTGATGATTCAACAAGAATGTCATCAACTTTTGGAATTGAAATATCTTCTTCATGTGTTTCTGGCTCAATTGAGTTGCCTAAGTCAAGATTGTCAAAAACAGGCTCCTCTAATTTTTCATTTGAAAAGTCCATCTTCAAACCATTATCTGATTCGTAATCATCTTGATCTGGAATTTCTAGTGATGAATCTAATGAACCTAAAGGACTTTCAGAGTCATGTTTTTCTTCGTCAGCAGCAGGCTCTGTTTTGTTTTCAGAAATATTATCTGTAATAGTTTCTTCTTTTAATTCTTCAGGCTCTACAGCTTCTGCTTCAACAGATTCAGGCTCTACGGCTTCTTTTTGCTCATTAAGATCATCATCTGAAACTGATTTTGGAGTAGTAAAATCTGCATTATTCAAAATATTGTTAAGCTCATCACCACTCAATGCAATTGTTTCATCTTCATCATTTCCTGCAAAAAAGCCTTCTTCTTTTTCTTGTTGCTTGGTGGAAATATTTGCAGGAACTGATGAGTTATTCTTTAAATCTTCAAATTCTGTTTTTAGACCATTTATCTCATCTTTTAATGAAGCAAGATCCTTTGCTATTTTATCAAGAATATCATGGTTTTCTTTAGATATGCATTCAATTTCAGAATTTGATTCTTTTTCTGCATCTTGAGTTTCTTGTGCTGTAGTATTATTTTCATCTAAAGAAGCAGGACTGTCGTTGTTTTCAACTGGTGTTTCTGCATTCACCGGCTCAAAAATGCTTATTGAATTTGCAATATCTTTTTCATCTAATTCTTTTGGTATACTTTCTACATCATTTTCTGGAGCAACTTCTGTTGTGTGGAATATTGCATTTGTATTTTCATCAGCATCTTCTTTTTTATCAACATCTGATATTGTTGAGGCAATATTATCAGGCAGATAGTCAAGAATATCTTTTGAATCTTGCGGCTGTTCGATAATGTCGTTAAAGTCAGTGTTGTCCTCACTTTGCTTAGGAGTAGAGTCGTTTTCTACGGAAATAGGAATAGTCTTTTCAACAGCGGACTCGTCTAATGTAGAAACATCATTCAAATCTTCAATTAATTCAGGTTTTATTTCTTCAGTAGGCTTTTTGTTATCTTCAAATGAAACTGTTTCAACATCTTTTGCAATTGCATCAGCGGTCTTACCAATGCAAACAGTTTTTCCTTGTTCATCTTTTACCGAATTCATAATTTCATCAACGTCAAAATCATCAGCCGGTGCGGAAACATCAATTGAAGAAATAATTTCATCATTTGTTTCAGTTTTTTCTTCATTTGCAGCAGGTTCTGTTTCAAGATTAACATTTTCTTCTTGATCAGAATTAGAAGAAGTTTCTGTGGCAATACCACCAACAGAAGATTCATCATCTGTTGATACATTCATTTCATAATCAACATTATCATTTACTTTTTCCTTAGGCTCTGTTCCAGGAAGAATAACATTCTTTTCTTCTGAACTTTCATCAATTCCAAAATCTGAAAGATCAATATCTTCTGTATTTGAATTATCGGATTTTGCTTCATGAGAAGAAGATTTCTGAACTTTTGAAGAATCATTTTCATCTACAATGTTGCCAAACTGAGAGTCAAAATCATCAAGGCTAACTTCAGTGGACTTAGAAGCGTCTGCATTTTTTGAAGCTGGCTCGTTAAATGAGGACATGTCAATTTCTTCTGTGCCATTCAGGTCCTTTCCTTTTTGATCAGAAATCTCAGGTGTTTCAGTTTCCGTTTTATTTGCATTGTCAGAACTGTTTTCCGATTGGACACTCATTGTGTCGTCAAATGACAAATCTATATCCATAGGATTTTCATCTACTATTTCATCTTCTTTTGGTGATTTTTCTACAGAAGGTGTGTCTAGGAAGTCGTCAAGAGAAACTTCATCTGAGGAAGAAGGTTTTGCAGAACTACCAGAGCCTAAAAAGTCGTCAACAGAAATATCTTCACTTTTAGAATCTGATTTTGCAGTGTCTGCGGAAGGTGTGTCAAGAAATTCATCAAGTGAAATTTCTCCGTCAGCGGCGCTTTCTTTATTATCTTTTGATTCTGCTTTTGTTGTGTCTTCGTTTGTTATAGGGGAATCATCTGAAAAACCGCCGGTAATAAAATCATCAAGGGAAATCTCTTCATCACCGGAGGTTGGAGTTTCTGACTTTTCAGAAGAATTGTCTCCAGCGCTTACAGCAATATTTGAAAGTTCGTCAGGCGTTAAAGAAGTTTCCTCTGTCTCAAAGTCGCTGTTTTTATTTTTAGAATCATCTTTTGCATAATTGTTTGAAGCATCATCCAAGAAGGAAAAATCAGGTAAAAGGGTATCTTCGTTTTTGGAAGAGGTTAAAGCTTCTTTATTAGGTTCTTTTGAAGTTTTCTTTACCCAAACGCCATATTGATCAAGTTCTTTATTGTCTGTCGAATCTTTCATATTAAAATCCCCTTGTAATATAGTGAACCTCTAAAAACTTATGCCTTCAGAGATACCTTTATAGTATAACTTATTTATCTATATCGGCAGAAAACACTGCTTTCAACACAATTATTTTAATATAAGAAATGAAATTATTCTACTATCCTTTTTAGTATAGCACAATAATTATATTAAGGAAATGTAAAAATGTGCCGATTATAATTCTATAATGAGAAGTTTTAGATTCTTAATTGCAGCATGCGCAGGCACTTTCTTTTATGTATTTGTTTCAATAATATGTGGAAGTGACGGCTTCAATGCTGAAAAACAGTTGCAAAATCAAAAAAGAGAATTAAGCGCAAACACAGCTAAAATTCAAAAGATAAATGATGAGCTGACAATGGAAACTCTTGCGTTGCAAAATGATAAAGATGTAATTGCAGCGTATGCCAGAAAACTTGGATATGTTGGTAAAGGTGAAAAACTTGTTAAGATAAGCGGGCTTGCTCCAAAGGAAACTCACATATTTAATCCTGGCACTGTCAAAAAAGTTCAGCCTGTTAAATATTTTTCAGAATTTGGATGTAAATCATTAGGCATAATAATTTTTGTACTGGTTTATTTTATATTGTTAATGTATGATATTTCAAAAGGAAAAATTGAAATAAATCACCATAAAAAAAATGATGTGTTAAAAAGTGTAAAAGCTTATGAAATATAATAAATCAGAAAAAGATTCAGTTGATAAAACTTCTCAAATTTTAAAAGAAGGCGGCATTGCAATTATTCCAACAGACACAGTTTATGGATTTAGTGGAATAGTTGATTTGGCATCAAATAAAAACAAATACAAAACTGATTATAGAATTAGAGCTATAAAGGGCAGGGCAGAAACAAAGCCTCTTATTCAGTTGATTTCAAAACCAAATGATATTTATTTATACACTGATGATAAAATCCCAGAAAGCCTTTTGAAAAAGTGGCCTGGTGCGCTTACAATAATTGTTAATTGTAAAAAAAACAGCCAGCTTGCAGATGAGGTTGCTACAGTTGCCTTTAGATGTCCTGGTGACAAATGGATTCGTGATGTCATAGAGCAAACAGGAGCACCAATTTACAGCACAAGTGTCAACAGAAGCGGTTTGCCTGTAATTGATGAAATTAAAAAAATAGATGAAGAGTTCAATAAAGAAGTTGATTTGCTTATAAATGACGGTGACAAAAAAGGAGCTCTGCCTTCAACAATTGTTTCTATCTGTAATGGTGAAATTAAAGTCCTACGTCAAGGCTCTGTTAAAATATAAATTGCATATGTAAATTCTGTCATTCCGACATAAGTGGATGAATTTCTTTCTGTAAAGAAACAACTTTTTATTTTCTATTCCAAACAACAGAAATCTCGCCTCTTGAAACACCAGTTGACGAAGATTCGTCTGAAACAAGTGTGCTTTTTTTACCTGAAAGTGTATTTTGTGAAGTGAGAGTCATTGTCCATTCTACAGGCTCCGCTGAGCCGGCGTTTTGCAAGGCTACATTTCTTGGAATCTCAGGAAAATAGCTTGCGTTTGACTTTCCTGTTTGCTTAATTAAAACATTGTTTCCAGAAACTGTAACAGAAATATTCATGCTTGCGCCGTTTTTAAAAATTACAAAACCTCTGCCGCCTTTAAGCAAAACAATTTTGTCAACAAGAGGTTCCCCTGTCCAAGTGCCTGCTAATTTTTCTATAGAAAGTGAAGTGTTTTCAAAGTTTTTGCCTTTATTTTCATTTTGAGGAAAGGAATTGCTGTCATCAAGTGAGGCTAGTAAATTCTCAAGAGATGACTTGGCATCAAGCAAAATTTTGTAATAAGAGGCATATTTTTTTGTTTCGCTTACATTTTTTCCATTGCTGTTTTTTATTGCATTTAATGTACAAATCCAGCTTCCTTCATTGCTTTCTTGAATTTCTGCATAAAATGAAATAACGCTTGAAGACTCTGTGCTTGAGGAATAAGAAGTTTCCCTTTTATCTGTTACAGTATATCCGTCTAGTGATTGCATTTGGTTGTAAAACAGGTCTGTAGTCATAGAAATCATATTTGTGTCTTGTGATGCAGACACAGTCTTATAAAAATCTACTCGTGTTGCGGAAAACACTGCTGAAGTAAAGAAGAGGAAAATAAATTGTGCGGCCCTGATTTTTGCCACTCTTAACTCTCCTATAAAATCATTAACGCTGAAGGTTGTTTCTGAATTCACGCGCCAATTCCCTGTTGACATCTCTGTCTCGAATATCCGCTCGCTTGTCAAACTGCTTTTTGCCTTTGCATATGCCTAAAGTAACTTTTACCCTTCCTTTTTTTAAATAAAAATCAAGAGGTATAAGAGTGTAGCCTTTTTCATCTACTTTACGTGTAAGCCGTTTGATTTCTTCCTTATGAAGCAAAAGCTTTTTTTTACGGTCTGGATCATGGTTGAAAACAGAAGAGTAGCTGTATTCTGAAATATGAAAATTCTGCATCCAAACTTCACCATTTTCTATAATTGCAAAACTGTCTGCAAAAGAAACTGCTCCTGCCTTTACAGATTTTACTTCTGTTCCAACAAGTTCAACTCCACATTCAATGGAATCTTCAATTGAGTAATTAAAATGAGCTTTTTTATTCTGTGCAATAAGCTTACAGCCTTCGGTCATACTTTATAATATATCTTATATTACAATGCCTTGCAAGGCTGTATGCTATATGATATTATAGTATTTTATACAGGATGGAAAAATGAAGCAAAATGTTTATGAATACGCTTATGAGCTTAAAAGAGAAAAACAACATCGTAATTCAAGAATTTTTATAATTATTGTTTCTATAGTTTTATTTCTTTCTCTTTTTTTTAGCTTAATTTTGTTTCCTGTTTTAGTTAGATCAGATTCAATGGAAACTGACATTTCAAAAAATGGCACTGTTTTTGTTACTCCTCTTTCAAGAACACCACAAAGAGGCGATATAATTTTTCTTGGCCGTTCTGATAATTATAATCCTTCTGTTTTTATGAAAATTGTAAACACAATCACAGGTTTTTTTACAGCTCAGCAATATCATTTTGGTGATAATAAGAAAATTTCAGGTAAGCCTTGTGTAAGAAGAGTCCTTGCGCTTCCTGGCGACAGTATATACATGAAGGACTATGTTCTATACATAAAACCAAAGAATGAAAATAATTATTTAACAGAATTTGAAATTGTAAAAAAGCCTTACTCTGTAAAAATTTATTCAGTGCCTGCCGAATGGGATGGTATTGGAAGCATAAGTTCTTTTACAGAAAAAACACTAAATGAAAATGAATATTTTGTCTTAGCTGATAATAGAATAGAGTCATCAGACTCTAGAATATGGGGTGCTGTTAATTCTAAACAGATTAAAGGAAAGGTTATTATGCAATATTTTCCTTTTACTAAAATACATTTTTTCTAATACTCTAAAATGTTTCTATATATACATATACCTTACTGTGTTTCAAAATGTGACTACTGTGATTTTTTTAGTGTGCCTTGCAAAACAGGAATATCAAATGATTATGTCGAGGCGATCATTGAAGAAACTAAATATAAATCACAAAAATATCAAATAAAAGATTGGAACACAATCTATATTGGTGGTGGAACGCCAAGCCTTCTTTCTGCTGAGCAGTTTGAATACTTGATTTCAAGCATTAGAAGACTTGCAAGTAAGTGCCAGACAAAAGAAATCACTGTAGAAATGAACCCAGAATCTATAACTGAGGACAAGCTGGAATCGTTGCAAAAAGCTGGTGTAAATAGGCTTTCAATAGGTATTCAAAGCCTATGTGAAGATGCGTTGCAAAATGTTCATAGGCATTGCTCTTCTAAAACAGCATTAGAAGCGCTTGATTTAGTAAAGTCTTTGTGGCAGGGGCAGCTTAATGTTGATGTTATAGCTGGCCTTCCAAACCAGACAGAAAATGAATATCTTAATACAATAAAAAAACTTATATCTTATTCCCCAAATCATTTTTCACTTTACACTTTGACAATAGAAGACGGCACTCCTTTGCAAAAAAGAATTTCAAGCGGAGAAAATTATAATAGCGAGGAAGCAGACCGTCTTTGGCTTTTAGGAAGAGATTTGCTTGAAGAAAATAATTATGCTCAATATGAAGTTTCTAATTTTGCAAAGGACAAATGCGAAAGCGTTCACAACATGGCTTATTGGAACCAAAGTGACTACATTGGATGTGGAGCGGGTGCGTGCGGCTCTGTTTACAATTTTACAGGAAAGTGCGGCATAAGGCACACAAACACAACTGATATAAAAAAATATGTTGACTTTTGGCTTAATTATAAAAAAAATGGTGTTATTGGAAAAGTTTTACCTTTTCAAACTGAAGAGCTTTCTTTAAAAACAGAGGAATTTGAATATTTAATGATGGGGCTTCGTACAATTTATGGAGTAAGCGCTCTAACTTACAAAAAAAAATTTAGATTAGTACCTCCTTATTTTGGTGATTTACAAAAAAGAATGATGAATACAAATGGCACTTTTGATGAATTTTATAATAAAAACTATATAAAGGTGTATAAAAGTATACAAGGTGATACGTTTTATAGCTTGACAAAAGACGGTATTTTGCTTTTAAACACTTTTCTAATGGCTTTTATTTAGAAATCCCTTAAGCAGTTGTATTTTTGTTTTCAATTTTGTTGATTAACGGAATTGTAATAATAAACGCTGTTCCGTCTCCAAGCTTTGATTTTACATCTATGTTCCACCCGTGAGTGTCTATTATATTTTTTACAACGCTTAGGCCAATGCCCATACCTTGCTCGCGGCGGGAATTTGTTCCTCTGTAGAACAAGTCAAAGATATTTGCAATGTCCTTTTCGCTTATTCCAACACCGGTGTCTTCTATTGCAATTATTATGTTTTCGGGAGATTCTGTGGCGCTTATTGTTATTGTGTCGCCGTCCTTTGTGTACCTCATAGCATTGCTAAAGATATTTTCCAAGGCCCTGTTAAAGAGAGTCTTGTCCATTGGCACTTTTAAGTTAGGATTTATTGTTATTGAAGTGTTTATAGTTCTTTTATAAACTTCAGAAGTTAAAACAGATGTTTTTGCAAAATCAGTAAGAAGCTTTTCTATGTTTTCAGGAACTAATTTCTGCCGCCATTCCGTGTTATTCAGTTTTACATAATTGATTAAGTCGTTTATCATAGACTCAAGCTGGTCTGCCTTTTGGTGAATTATAGAAAGGGACTTCATAACAGAGTCGTGGTTGTTGACAACACCGTCTGTAATAGCTTCTGTATAGCCTTTAATAAGAGCTACAGGTGTTCTTAAGTCGTGGCTTAGCCCCATAATGAAGCGCGAGCGGCGCTCCTGGTCTTCTTTTAATGACAGCCTCATCTTTTCCAGGCTTTCTGTAAGTGAAGTTATTTCATTGCTGTTTTTACTTTTTTTTGGCTTTTCAAGCTCTATGTCAAGTTCGCCAGCCGCAATCCTCTGCGTGTTTTTTTCAAGTATTGTAATAGATGATGTTATTGTCCTTGAAATTTGAATAATCATGAAGATACAGAACGCTTCAAAAACAATAAAGACTAAGAATAGAGAAAGGTAGAACTTGTCTATGAAATGTTTTTTTTCATCAATTACTTTTTGCCTGCTTAAAACCATGAAAGGCTTTGATCTTTTTTTCGTTTTGCTTTTTTCTATCAGTGCACTGTTTTCTTCAGTGTCTTCAATATTCAAATCTATATTTGATTTGTGCCTTTGAGGAGCCTGGAACTGATAGTCGTAAGTTTCGCTTGTTGACCGTATGAAATTAAATAGTTCTTCTGGTTCTATTACAGTGCCGGCAGGAAGTTCTGGAATTGTAGAAATCACAATAATCTTATCAAGATAAACAATTGTTTGTACATTTGGGGGAATTCTATCAAGCTGGTCTTTCATGTCATCCCAGTCTGTCTCTGTCATGTTCATGCTGCCAATCGAACGTATTTCATCATATCCTTTTAGAAGAAATCTTTGAGGTGAAGAAAGGTAGTGGTATGTAGGCAGAACTAATATGCAAAGAAGAGGTACAATAATTATTCCTATAATGAAGCAAGTGAGCTGTGATTTTATTTTCATTTGTCAAACCTATAACCCATGCCAAACATTGTTGTAATATGCTTTGGGTTAGAAGGATCTTTTTCAATCTTCTTTCTTAGGCGCTGTATGTAAACTGCCACTGCTGTAATGTCTCCGTATTGAGCCTTCCAAACATTGTTGTATATAGTTTCTGGAGAAAGCGGCTCTCCTGCGTGGCGGCACAAGTATTCAAGAACCTCGTATTCTTTTGTTGAAAGTGGTATTTTTTCAGCTCCTTTCTTTAACAGGCAGCTGTTACAGTAAAGAGTGAATTCTCCGAAATTAATTGTCTCTTCAACAGAAGCCTCTGTTTCTGCCTGACGTTTTAGTTTTGCCTGAACTCGTGCCACAAGAACTTTTGGGCTGAATGGTTTTGTTACAAATTCATCGGCTCCATATCCCAGTCCTGTTATTATATCCTCATCAGCATCGCGGGCTGAAACAATTATTACAGGAATTGTTGTCTTGTAGCTTTCACGGAACTTCTTTAGAAAATCAAGTCCGCTCATTCCAGGAAGATTTAAATCAAGAAGAACTAAGTCTGGTATATATCCTTTTTGCAATTTTTCCAAAGCAAGTTCAGCTGTCTCGCAAGATTCGCTTTCAAATCCTGCGTTTTCCATATACATGCAGACAAGCTGGGCCATTTCCGGCACATCTTCAATTACCAGTATTTTGCTTTTCATAAAATCACCTTCCTGATTTACTTATTTCATTCATTTAAAACATTACAGCTATTTCCGCGAATTCTCAATATTTTTCTTGTTATATTTGAGGAAGATAACGCAAAATTATTTTTCACTAAATTAACATCTTTTATGTTCCGATAATTAAAATGGTGGTTTTAAATAAAATTTTATAAAAGCCCTTGACGTGTTTTTCAATACAATACATTATATAAAGTTATGATTGAAGTGACTAGATTAAATGGAAAAAAGTATTGGATAAACCCTCATCAAATTGAAAGCATGGAAGAAAAACCTGATTTGACGCTGACTATGCTGTCTGGAAAAACAGTAGTGGTTAAAGACAAACCAGAAGAAATTATTGACAGAATAATAGCCTACAGACAGCGTATAGGCATATATAAACAAGAATTATAAGGAGTCGTTGCATAAATGGATATAGCTACATTAATCGGTATGGTGGGCGGTGCTGCCTGTATTCTTATTGGTGTTTTAACTTCCGGCGGTACTTTGATGGGTATTGTTGATATTCCATCTTTGTTTGTAACTGTAGGTGGCTCTTACGCAGCCTTGTTTATTCTTGCTCCTTTAAATGAAGCACTTGGAATTTTTGGAAACATGGGCAGAGCCTTTAAAACATTCAACTATGGAGAAAAGACGCTTGTTCCAAACATGGTGGCGCTTGCTGAAAAGGCAAGGCGAGAAGGTATTCTTGCTTTGGAAGAAGGGCTTGACGACTTGGACGACCCGTTCTTGAAAGAAGGGCTAAGACTTGTTGTTGATGGAACAGATGGTCAAATTATTAGAACAATTATGGAAAATGAAATGTCTCAAATAGAAGCCAGGCACTTTGAACGAATAAACGTTGTAAATCAGTGGGCAGGCTTTGGACCGGGCTTTGGTATGATGGGTACAGTTATTGGTTTGATTGGTATGTTGAATAACTTGGCGGATAAAAGCTCACTTGGACCTAACATGGCTGTTGCTCTTGTAACAACATTGTACGGCTCCATGATGGCTAACTGGCTTATGGGACCTTTTGCTCAAAAACTTATGTGGCAGAACTCAAAAGAAATGATGGTAAAGGAAATGGTAATAGAAGGTGTCCTTTCAATTCAGGCAGGAGACAACCCTCGTATTCTTGCAACTAAGCTTCTTACATATCTTGATCCTAAGACACGTAAGACAATAGAAGCAGACGTAATTAAAGACTAAGGCGGGAAGTGTAAAGAATGGCAAAAGAAAAAAAAGAACCTTCCAAGCCGTCAACATCTTGGCAAGGCACTTACGGAGACATGATTACTCTTATGCTTTGCTTCTTCGTTATGCTCTATGATCCTAACGAGGCAGATGCTGTTCAAATGGCAGAACTTTCAGCTTCAATTTCTAACAGCAACACTGGCGGCGGAATGTCTGTAAGCCCAGGAAAACTTTCTGACTTAGGCAACATTGTAAGCGCATTGCCTTCAATGGATAAAGGCAAGTCTTTAGGCACTTCAAAAAAGAAGGCTGTGAGTATTTTTGCACCTGACATTAAAACAAATAAAATAACAATAACAAGCGATGAACGAGGTCTTGTTATTACACTTGCTGCAAACAATTTCTTTAAAAAAGGAAGCGCTGAAATTGATGTTGATGAAACACGTGAAACTTTCTTGCGACTTTCTCAATTTTTTACGTCTGATGAAATGAAAGGCAGAAGGTTTAGAATTGAAGGGCATACAGACAGCAGTCCAGTGCCTTCAGACAGCAAATTTGCAAGCAACTGGGAGCTTTCTGCAGCAAGGTCTGCTAATGTTCTTCATTATTTAGCGGATTTTGGTGTAGATGAAAAAGAATTTTCCATTGCAGGATATGCTGACACTCGTCCAATGTACAGCAATGATTTAGAGCAAGGAAAAGCGTATAACAATAGGGTTGATATAATTATTCTAGACGAAGGACATTTTTAATGATAGACTAGAAGGCATATAAAATAAAGATACGCCTTCTATAAGAAAAAGTGGGTATTGGAGGAACTTATGGCAGACGAAAATGCGGATTTAGATCAAAGCACTGATGCAGGCACTGATGCGGATGCTGGCTCTGGAAAAAAGAAAGGTGGCGGTTTAAAAGCAATATTTCCAACACTTATTAAATGGATAATTATTGGTGTTGTTGCTATTATTCTTATTGTTACCATAGTAATTGTTGTTCTTTCAATAAGAGAAAAAAGTGGAAAGCAGCAAACTTCAATTCCAATTTCACAAGAGTTTACAGAAAAACGTGAAATATTTGACTGGTATACTTCTCTTGATCAAATAAGAACTACAACAAGCGATCCTGTTCCTGCAAGTGTAATTATTCAAGTTGCGCTTGGATATAAAAAAGATGACAAGGCCGCGTCTACAGAAATTACTGCTAGAACTATAGAAATTAGAGACTTTCTAAGAAGATATTTCTCTGAAAAAACAATTGATGATCTAAAGCCTCAAAATGAAGAAGTTTTACGACAGCAAATACGTGATCAAATTAATGATGATATTTTAACAACTTCAAAAATAAGAGATGTTCGTTTTACGACAAAAGATGTTGTTCAACAGTAACATAAATTGGTAGGTAAAAGGCATGAACGAAGTTCTGTCACAAGATGAAATAGATCAACTTCTCCAAGCAATCAGTTCAGGTGAAAGTGAGGCCGACGACTTCAAGCCTGTATCTGACACTAGAAAAATAAAAATTTACGACTTCAAGCGTCCTGATAAATTTTCAAAGGAGCAGTTGCGCACTATTTCAAATATGCATGAGACTTTTGCGCGTCTTACAACAACAAGCCTTTCTGCCCAGCTGCGCTCACTTGTCCATGTCCATGTTGCTTCTGTAGAGCAGATTACTTATGAGGAATTTATTCGCTCAATTCCAACACCAACAACACTTGCCGTAATAAATATGGATCCATTAAAGGGCATGGGTGTTTTGGAAATAGATCCTTCTATTACTTTTACTATGATTGATAGATTGTTTGGCGGCACAGGAGCCACTGGTGGAAAAGTAAACAGAGATTTAACAGATATAGAGCAGTCTGTTATGGAAGGTATTATTGTTAGAATACTTGCCAATATGAGAGAAGCATGGACACAGGTTATAGATCTGCGCCCTCGTCTTGGACAAATAGAAACAAATCCTCAGTTTGCACAGATTGTTCCTCCAAACGAAATGGTTGTTCTTATTACAATGGAAATTAAAATTGGTGAAGAGGAAGGAATGATGAACATTTGTATTCCTTACATTGTGATTGAGCCAATTGTTTCAAAACTAACAACACAGTTTTACTTTAGCACTGTTAGAAGAACAGCAACAACTCAGTATTTGGGCACAATAAAAGAAAAGCTTTCTGATGTTGAAATGGATATTGTTGCAGAAATAGGCTCCATAAATTTGCCTATTAAGGATGTGCTTGGATTAAGAGTTGGAGATGTTGTTCGGCTTACAAATATCAGAGTGGGAGAGGCTTTGACTTTAAGTGTTGGCAGCAAGAAGAAATTTTACTGCCAGCCAGGTGTAGTTGGTAAAAAAATGGCTGTACAGGTCATTGGAAAAATAGAAGAAACATACGCAGATGAGTTTGAAGAATTATCCGCAGAAGGAGAAGAAACATTATGAGTGATGGCGCTATATCTCAAGACGAAATTGATGCTTTGCTTTCGGGCGTTGACATGGGTGGGCTTAGTTCAGGTGGAAGTTCATCAACAACTCCTGCTGTAAAAATTGATATAGAAACTTTATCTAAATTTGCAGATGGAATAAAAGATACATTAGCAGAAAGTTTAAAGACTATGACTGGCAAAGAAGTCAAAGTTGAAAAGCCTACTGTGGAGTCTATTAACAGAGATCAGTTCTTAGCAAAAATTCCAGAAGTAATAATTGCTGTAATGGCAGACTTTTCTGCTGGTCTAAACGGTGACCATTTATTTATTCTTTCAACTGAATTTGCAACAAAATTAGTAAGCCTTATAAACAAAGAAGAAAATCCAAATCTTGATGAAATGGCGCTTTCTGTAATAAGCGAAGTTGTTTCACAGCATTCTGGCTCAGAAATCACAGAATTAAGCAAAAGCGGCAAACTGCCAGGCCTTGCAACAAATCCTCCAGAAGCCGTCAACCAGCCAAAAGCTATGGTTAGAATGCCTCAAAATAAATTTGCTCTTTTTACATATCCTGTAACATTAGACGGAACACCTTATACAATGTGGGAAGCTGTAAGCGACACTGTTGCTGACGGAATGGCAAAAGCATTGGGCGGTGGTGAAAAGCCTGCACCTGCTGCAAGCCAGTCAACAGGTACTTTTAATGCTCAAGATATGGCTTCTATGCAAAAGCTAGCTGGCGGTCAGCCAAACATGGGAATGATGGGACAGCAGCAGATGATGCCGAATATGGGAATGATGGGACAGCAGCAAATGATGCCAAACATGGGCATGAGCATGGGAATGAACACACCAAACGTTCAGTCTTTGCAGTTCCCTAATCTTCAAATGGCAAATAATTCTCCAGAGCAAGGGAACATCGGTCTAATTATGGATGTTCAGATGGAGATGACAGTAGAGCTTGGACGAACAAAAAAAACTATAAAAGACATTTTAAGCATTGGTGAAGGTACAATTATTGAGCTTGATAAACTTGCCGGTGAACCTGTAGACATCCTTGTTAATCATAAGCCTATAGCAAAAGGTGAAGTTGTAGTTATTGATGAAAACTTCGGTGTTCGTGTAACTGAAATTCTTCCTGCAATGGAGCACGTGGCAAGTCAATCTTAAAAACATAAATGACTGTAGCAATCAGGGGTGGCTGCTACAGCACAATGGGTGGGGACATGACAAAAAATTCTAAAATAAGAGGAGTAATTTTTTTAATTACTTCAATTCTGTTAATGGTCAACGAGCCATTATTTTCTCAAAAAAAAGACACTAATAAAAAAACAGCAACATCAATTGAAAAACAAAATACAACAAACGGAACTCAAGTAGACGAAAACACACTTTTATTAGATTCTCCCGCGGAAAACACAAATAACTTAGCAACTAATTCTGTAAACAGTGTTTGGGTTTTTGTTAGAATGATCTTAGCGCTTGCTCTTGTTATTGTAATTATTTGGCTAATCTTTAAGTTTATGAAAAAAGGAATGAAGCCAGGAGCAGAAAATGATCCGTTCTTAAGAAAAGTAGCTTCAATAACTTTAAGCCCTGGAAAATCAGTTCAAATTGTCACTTGTATAAATCATGCATACATAATTGGAGTTTCTGACAGTTCTGTAGATTTAATTTCTACATTAGATGATAAAGAACTAATTGATGCCATGAATCTCTATGCTGACAAAAATCAAAATACAAAAAAACCTGTGAATTTTGCAGATGTCCTTGATTTATTTATGCCACATGGCCCTAGAGAAAAATCCCAAAAAGAAAATAAAAAGAAAAATACAGGAAACGTTTTCTCCGGTACTTCTCAGAACGTTGTGGATATGATAAAAAAACAACGCGAGCGTCTTAATGAAGATGAGGACCAAAAATGAAAAAAGCATGGAATGTTTTTAGAAAAAAATATTTACCAAAAATTATTTTGGTCGCATTCATGTCCATTTTTTGCATCATACCAGTTTCTTCACAGTCTTCTGGAAATGAGAAATTTCCAAAAGGCTCTACTCAGGGAACAACAGAGATGAATGGAAATGTCACTGGCCTTGATTTTCCAAACATAAGCATTTCTGCAACAGCTCCAAGAACAGGCAATCAGGTTGCTTTCAGCGTGCAGCTTCTTTTGTTGCTTTCACTTTTAACATTAGCGCCAAGCCTTATTATTTTAGTAACATGCTTTCTTCGCTTTTCAATTGTTCTTGACTTTATTAAACGAGCGCTTTCTTTGCAGCAGGTTCCTCCAACAGCAGTTTTAAATGGAATTGCTATTTTTATGACAATGTTCTGCATGTGGCCAACGTTCACTCAGATATACAATGATTCATTCAAGCCGCTTTCCAACAATGAAATTACACTCGACCAGGCTTATACAAAGGCAGAGGCTCCAATAAGGCTTTTTATGTACAGCCAGATGAAGGACGACACTTCATATATCAAGACTTTTATGAACATGGCAAAACTTGAAAAACCAAACACAATGGCAGATGTTCCAACTTATGTTTTAATTCCAGCGTATATTCTTCATGAGCTTACTGTTGCATTTAAAATAGGCATACTGCTTTATATTCCTTTCTTGATAATAGATATGGTCGTTGCAAGTATTCTTATGAGCATGGGCATGATGATGCTTCCGCCTGTGCAGATTTCTATGCCGTTTAAGCTTATGCTTTTTGTTCTTGTTGACGGCTGGGGGCTTTTGACACAGGAGCTTTTCCAGAGTGTTATTAAATAAAGTGATAACTTATAAATAGAAGGTAAAAGATGAATTTAAATACAATTATTAATCTTCTTCAAGGCGGTGTTGTTCAAGTTTTAAAGCTCTGCCTGCCTGTTTTAGGCGCAACATTGATAATAGGTCTTATAATTGCAATTTTTCAAGCTGTTACTTCTATACAAGAGCAGTCAATGACATTTCTTCCAAAATTGGTAGCTACACTTTTAATATTGGTTTTGTTAGGCTCTTGGATGTTCTCTTCAATGGGCACCTATACAATAAATCTTTTCAAGTTAATTCCTGAAATGGCAAAATAAAATATGTTAGAGAGTATTGTTAGAAATGCTCCAGTTTTTCTTCTCGTAGCGGTAAGGTGCTTTGCGCTTATTATGACACTTCCTTTGCTTTCTTCTAGAAATATTCCTAGAATTGCAAAAGTTGCGCTTGCGGGCTATATGGCTTTTATAGTTTTTCCACAAGTTTCTTTATCTTCAGGCGCTTATGCAGATTACTCAAAATACATAACGTCAGAAGGCAGCTTCAACTTAGACTACATAATGCTTCTTTTAGGCGAAGGCATGATTGGAATAATCATAGGCTTTTATATTTCAATTATATTTGCGGCATTTAGCACAGCGGGCCAGTTCTTTTCATTTCAAATGGGATTCAGCGCAAGTGAAGTTTACGATTCCATGAATCAAGTTGAAAATCCTCTTATGGGACAGTATTTTAATTATATTGCAATGCTTGTTTTTCTGCAAAACAACTGGTTTCAAAAATTATTCTTGGGCGGCCTTGTTACAAGCTTCAAATCATTAAATGCTTTTTCAATTGTAAATCATAATGAAGAGCTTGCAAAATTTATGCTGGGCGGACTGACAACATTATTTAAAGATGCTCTTATTATAGCTCTTCCAATTATGGGAACTCTTTTAATTATAAATATTGTTTTTGGCGTAATGACAAAAGCTGCACCTCAAATGAACTTAATGTCAGAAGGCTTTGCCGTTTTAATAATCACTTCGTTCCTTCTTATACTTTCACTATTGCCTGTTCTTATAAATTTCTTTAATTCCAGTTTTACAGAGGGCTTTAAGCAGCTTCAGTTGCTTTTTATAAAGATGGGCGGAGGAGGCATTACTTGAGCCAAACATTTATAGATTTGCAATGGTTTGCCGCTGAAGATGAAGGCAAGACAGAAGACCCAACAGAGTACAGGCTTCGTCAAGCTCGTGAAAAAGAAGGCCGTGTTGCAAAAAGCCAGGAGCTTAACAGCACTATTGTTTTTTTTGTAAATGTCATTTTGCTTGTCATAATGTCTCCGTGGATTGAGCAAAAGCTAGAAGAAATGCTTAAATTCTTTTTTACAAATTCCACAGATTCTAATGTATTTGACAAAAGAAATTTATATATGTTTTTAAAATACCTTATTGAGCTGACAATACCTTTTGCGCTTCTTGGAACTTTTGCCGCTGTAATGTCAAACTTAATTCAAAACAAAGGCTTTATGTTTGTAACAAAAATCATAGAGCCAAAATTTGACAAGCTTGTGCCACATTTTGGTGAATATTTTAAGAGGACTCTTTTTTCTTTTGAAGGAATTTTCAATGTGGCAAAGTCTATTGTAAAAGTTATAGTTCTTGGAATAATTGCCTATATAATAATAAACAAGAATAAAGATACATTAATGGGCCTAATTTACACAGGTGGTCCGCGTCTTGCGTTAAAGCAAATAAGCTCTATGACAGCACAATTTTTAATTACATCTGCAATTTTTCTGCTTATAATTTCAGTAGTTGACTATATTGTTCAAAAAAGACAATTTATTGAAAGAATGAAAATGTCAAAACAGGAAGTAAAGCAAGAGTATAAGGACATGGATGGAGATCCTGAAGTAAAAGGACATCTAGAGCAGGCTCAACGTGAAATGCTTCAACAGAATATTCCAAAAGCTGTAAAGGAATCTGATGTTGTAATTACAAACCCAACTCATTTTGCAGTTTCTATGAAATACAAAGCCGGAGTTGACGATGCTCCAAAAATAACAGCAAAGGGTGAAGACAATCTTGCTCTAAATATGAAGAAAATCGCTTACGAAAATGACATTCCTGTTATAGAAAACAGGCCTCTTGCCCGTGGTCTCTATACAGATACTAAAGTTGGTGATATAATACCAGAATCCTATATGAAAACAATATCCATTGTATATGCTCAAATAGGATATATGAATAAAAATAAAAAAAAGATGTAGGATTCAATAAATCCGAATGCTTGCTGTGGGTGGGGACTTAATGGCAAACAGGCCGAAGTTTTGGGACAATTTTTTAAACTCAATGCAAACAAATGCTGTTGCAGTTGCTGTTGTAGTAACTGTTCTTCTTTTGTTTTTGCCGCTGCCAAAAGCGCTTATAGATGGAGCAATGGTAATAAACCTTGCTATTTCACTTATTATTCTTTTAACTGTTATTTATACTCCTAATGCCGCGGATTTTTCTTCTTTTCCTCGGGTAATTCTTTTTACGACATTATTTGGACTTGCAATAAATATTTCATCAACACGACTTATACTGACCCATCCGGTGACAGGAAGCGGTGGTGCTATAAACATGTCTGAACAAAGTGAAATGGTAAAGTCATTTGCGAATATTGTAACAGGAGACAATGTTCTTGTAGGCTTTATAATTTTTATAATAATTATTGTCGTGCAGGTTGTTGTTGTTACAAAAGGAGCTTCCCGTGTTTCTGAAGTTGCAGCACGTTTTACTTTGGACAGCATGAACAACAAGATGTTCGACGTTCAAAGCGAACTTAACGCAGGAGCAATAACAGAAGAAGAGGCCAAAAAGCAAAAGGCGGAAATTAGAAAGGAAAATGCATTCTATGCAGCAATGGACGGCTCTTCTAAATTTGTTAGCGGAAACGTTAAGGCCGGCATTTTTATTACAGTGCTCAATCTTGTTGGTGGCATTGTAACAGGCATGGTGTTTGGAAAAATGGACTTTTCTTCAGCTATAAACAGCTATGCAAAGCTTACAATAGGCGACGGACTTATGTCTCAGCTTCCTTCACTTATGCTTTCATTTGCGACAGGTCTTCTTGTAACTGGCAGCAACGCCAAGGAAATGATAGGAGATCAGCTTAAGAGAGAATTCTCTGTAAGCGGCACTATGTACTTAATTGTGGGAGCAACTCTTATTGCTATGGGGCTTGCTTTCCATAACCTTTCTGCAATGCTTTTAATTCCTGTAGGCGGGCTTTTTATATACCTAGGCATTCGTATGCAGAAAATGAAGAAAAAGGAAGAAGTAAAAAAAGCTGCTGACATTCAAAATGAAAAATCTAAAAATCAGACAGGAAGCAATCCTGATGATGTTTCTCCAATAGTTACATTGGATCCTCTTTCTCTAGATTTAGGATACGCTTTAATTCCACTTGTAGATAAGGAAAAAGGAGCAGAACTTCTTGAGCGTGTTACAAAAATAAGAAGGGAATCGGCTTTGGACTTAGGCCTTGTTGTTCCACCAATAAGAATACGCGACAATATGTCTCTTGATCCAAGCGAATATTCATTCAAAATTAGGGGCATAGAAGAAGGAAGAAGCAAGCTTCGGTTGGGATACTACATGTGCATTAACACAGGAAATGTTCCAAAAAATAAAGAAATTGCAGGCGACAAAACAAAAGACCCTTCTTTTGGAATGGATGCAATATGGGTTCCAGAAGACAAGAGATCAGAAGCAGAAAGCGCAGGATATGCTATAGTTGACCCACCAACTATTATTGCAACACATCTTACAGAAATAATAAGGCATCATGCCGCTGACATTTTAGGTCGTCAGGAAGTAAGCGCCATAATGGCAAAAGTAAAAGAAACAACTCCTGTTGTAGTAGATGAAGTAATGTCAGGGAAGAATCCGTTTACTTATGGCGAAATAGAAATGATTTTAAAAAATCTTTTAGCAGAACAAGTAAGCATTAGAAATATGGTTACAATTCTTGAAACATTGGCAAATTTTGCTCCTATAACAAAGGATCTTTTTTTGATTACAGAGAAAGTAAGAGAGGCTCTTGGTCTTCAAATATGTCTTCAATATGCTGATGAAAATAAAGTACTTCACGTTCTTACTTTGTCGCCATCTTTGTCCCAGAATATTCTTGAGCATAAAGTAAGCAATCTTGGTGAAAAGCCATACGTTGCATTTGACCCTGTTGATGGCAGAAAGTTTACAAAAGTTGTAAGCGATTCAATCGTAGAAATGAACAATCGTGGATATATACCAATTATCCTTTGCGCTTCAGAAGTAAGATATTTAACTAAATCAGCTACAGAGAGGGACATGCCTAAAATTGTAGTTCTTTCAATAAATGAAGTTGTAGCTGCAGGAAGCCAAATAAAAATTGAATCATTTGGAGAAATAAATGTATAACGAAAAAACAGGTGCAGTGCAATTTGAAATAGAAGGTCCGTCACTTGATGATTGTAAAAGACGGCTTTATGCAAAACATGGAACAAATTATCAAATAATAAATCAAAAGACTATTTTAAAGGGTGGATTTCTTGGCTTTGGACAGCATGAAGTTATTCAGCTGCAATACATTGTGAATCAGCCAAACCAATCAATGTTATTTCAAAAAAATCAAACTGTCAATTCCAATGATGATTTTCAGCGGGCAAGAGATGAGCTGCTAAAAAAAACAGATTCTTCTATTACAAACACAATTCAAATGGCGCAAATTGCAAAAAAACTTGATAAGATTTCAGAAGAATTTTCTGAAAAACTTGAAAGCATTTCTCAGACTTCCTCTGAAAAAGAAAAGCCTGCTACAATAAAAAAAATAGAAGAACTTCTAGAGTCTAACGAATTTACTATTTCTTATATAAATAAAATTTCAGAAAAAATTAGAAATGAATTTAGCCTTGAAGAACTAGATGACTTTAATAAAATAAAAAATGCTGTGGTAGACTGGATAGGGGAAGGCATAAAAATTGCAAAGCCTGTTACGTTCCGACCGCCTCATGTAATTATTATTGTTGGTCCTACAGGTGTTGGAAAAACAACTACAGTTGCAAAACTTGCTTCAAATATAATTCTAGATGCAAAAAATAAAAATGAAAAGCGACCAGAAGTTATGATGATAACAATAGACAAACTTCGTGTAGGTGCTGAAGTCCAACTAAAGCGCTATGGAGAAATTTTAGGCTCTAAGGTAGAAGTTGCAGAAAGAACAGATGATTTAAAAACAATATTTGATGAAAACCGGGCAAAATTGGATTATCTTTTAATTGACACAAGCGGCTACAGTCCAAACGATTTTGAAAATATTGGCAAGATGCGTTCAATTCTAGAAGTGCCGGAGCTTCACCCAGATGTGTTTCTAGCGTTTTCTGCAGGAACAAAGGCTAAAGATTTGGAAAGAATTTTAAAAACTTACGAGTCGTTTAATTACCAAAGTGTTATTATAACAAAATGCGACGAGACATCTTCTTTTGGAAATGTATTAAGCGTACTAAGTGAAAAACAAACGCCAATTTCTTGGATTACAGACGGGCAAAAGGTTCCAAGATTTATAGAAAAGGCATCAGCTGTTTATTTTTTAACACGGTTAAGCGATTTTGAAATAGACCGAAGTCATATTGATGAAAAATTTAATCAAGAAGATACAAAGAAATTTTTAAATTAGTAATCTTAGTTTCTAGGAGTAAACAAAATGGACGAACAAGCAGACGAATTACGAGCTTTAATGCAGGATGATAAAAAAGATCAAACAGAAGCAACTTCCTCATCATCTTCAAAACCTAAGCAAAAGACAAGAATAATTGCAATTACAAGTGGCAAGGGCGGTGTTGGAAAAACAAATATCGCAGTTAATATGGCAATTGCTTATGCTCAGGCTGGCAAAAAAGTTATTCTTATTGACGGTGACTTGGGCATGGCGAACGTAAATGTCCTGCTTAACATTGTTCCTCAGTACAACTTAATGCAAGTTATAAATCATCAGAACACAATGAATGAAATAATTCTAGACACTGAGTTTGGCATTAAATTCATTGCCGGTGCAAACGGCTTTTCAAAAATAGCAAATCTTACGGTAGAAGAGCTTGATTATTTTGCAAAAGAATTTTCAAAACTTTCAAATGCTGATATAATAATAATAGATACAGGAGCAGGCATTGCGAACAATGTATTGCAGTTTGTAGCCGCTGCTGATGAAGTTTATGTTGTTACAACGCCTGAGCCTACTGCAATAACAGATGCATACGGAATTATAAAAATCATAACAACGGAGCTAGTCAATCAGAACATCAACTTAAAGCTTCTTGTTAACAGAGTTCATTCCGCTGATGAAGGAAAAAGAATTTCAGACAGGATAATAACTATTGTAGGACAGTTCTTGAATTACAAAGTTGACTATATAGGATTTGTCTATGATGACCCTGTGGTTCAAGCTTCTGTAATTCGCCAAAAGCCGTTCATTGTTGTAAATCCTACTTCAAAGCCCGCTGTTTGCATTAAGCATATCATTGGCAGAATAGAAAAAACTGATATTTCAAGTTCAGAGGGAATATCAAGCTTTCTTAAGAAATTTCTTGGTGGTAAGAAGAAATAGATGGTAAAATATATGGAACTTGACCTGTTTACAATTTTACCGTACTCTAATAAGATAAATTGGGAGGAAAGGACATGATAAAAGCTAAAAACATTGCCATACCGGCTGTTTTCGGTTTTGCAGTGTCATTTCTTATCAGTTTGCTTGCGACTCACAAGTTTGGTTTTTCTCTGCTAAGAGGTGCCATATTTGCGGTAATATTTGCAGGGCTTGGTATAGGAATAAGTTTTTTATATGAAAAATTTCTTTCAGAAGAAAATGATGAAGGAAGTCCTTCTTCAGAATCTAAGAAAACAGGTTCTGTAGTTGACATAACAATAAATGATGAAAGTCTTCCTGATGACGGTCAAGGTCCTCAGTTCTTTGTTGCAAATAATAAGCATAATCTTGAAAAAGAAGATAAAATATCTTTGCAGACAGGGAAAAATAATGAACAAGAAACGTCCGATGTAGATGTTTCTTTTGAAGATGACAAAACTTCTGCTGTAAAAGAGCAGGACAAAGATGCAGTTGGCGCTTTTAAGCCAGTTTCTTTAGAGCAGCCATTTGCAAAAGGAAAAGAAAGTTTGTCAAATGAAAACCCATCAGAAAAGTCTGGTGGAATTAAATCAGAGGGAACTCTTGATGAAGAAATTGACACTCTTCCTGACATTGGCAATCTAGCCTCTGACGATAAATCAGAAGCAGAAGATAATAACTTAATTGAAGATAGTGATTTTGCTGAATCGGGAACACATGAAAGTTCACAGACAGCAAAATTTCCTGACGGATCCAAAGCTGCCAGTCATGATACAGAAACTATGGCTAAGGCGATTAGGACACTTCTTAAAAAAGATGAGTAATAAAAAGGGTGTGGAGCATGGGAAATTCACTTACTGAAGAAAAAACAGAAGAAGAACTTTGGCACGAATTTAAAAAGACAAAATCAAGTGCAATAAGAGATAAATTTATACGCCAATATATGCCGCTTGTAAAATATGTCGCAGGAAAAGTCTCTACTGGAATGCCAGAAAGTGTTGAATTTGATGATTTGGTTGGATTTGGTCAGTTTGGTCTCCTTGACGCAATTAACAAATTTGATCCAGATAAAAATGTAAAATTCAAAACTTATGCAGTTACAAGAATTCGTGGAGCAATATTTGACGAATTAAGGCAGCTTGACTGGGTGCCACGCTCTGTAAGACAAAAGTCCCGTGAAATTGAAGATACAATTGTAGACCTAGAGGCAAAGCTTGGCCGCTCCGCAAGTGACTCTGAAATTGCAGGCGCAATGGGCATTACTGAAGGCGAATATCAAAATACAATTATGAAAGTTAGCGGTACTAGTGTCCTTTCATTGAATGATGTTTGGTATTCCGGTGATGACAATGACCATATGTCAATAGGAGACAGCATAGAAGCCCCTAACAGTTTAAATCCAGATGTTATAGTTGAACGTGAAGAAATTAGAAAAGTAATTATTCAGGCTATAAACGAACTTCCAAAAAATGAAAAAATGGTTATTGTATTATACTATCATGAAGACTTGACATTTAAAGAAATAGGACAGGTTCTGAATGTAAGCGAAAGCAGAATAAGCCAACTTCATACAAAGGCAAATTTGCATCTTAGGGCAAAACTTACAAATTTAAGAAAAGGTATTCTATAAGGAGAAATCATGGTCACTCTGGATAAAATTCGTTTAGACATGAAGCAACGTCTCCAGAATGACAAGGGTATTCAAAGTGTTGAAGTTAATGCCGACACACTTGATGAAGCTCTTGCAGATGCCGCTGTGCAGTTAAATTCTAAAGTATCTAACCTAGAATATGAAATTGAGGAAAAAGGTTATAAAGGTTTTGTTGGTCTTGCAAAAAAGCCTTGGGTTATTAGAGTCTATGAAAATCCAATATTGGCTGCTAAAAATAAAAAAACTAAAATTGATGATTTATTCGCAAATGAGGAAATGGATGAAGAGACAAAGGTCGTTGACAGAGATGGAATGTTTTACATTCGGCATTTTTCTTCCCAGATCTGCTTAAAAATTGTAAAGCCAGAAGGTTCAGGAAAACCAGTTGATTTCCATGAAGTAATAGCTTCTGCACGACGATCTGACACTGTTGCAATTGAAGAAAATCAAATAAAAAAATTTGTTAAAGAAGGCACAAACGGAGAATACCAGCCAATAGGTGAATATAAACACGTAGGCGCAGGAGATGCTTTAATGGCGGTAGACATCTCTAAAGATGAAATGAAAGCCACTATTACTGTAACAGCTCCTTCTATGAGTGGCGCAGAAATTTCTTCAGAGACAATAAAACGCGCTTTGCAGACACAAGGCGTTGTAGCCGGAATTGAAGATGATAAAATTTCAGAATTTGTTGATAATCCTGTTTATAATATTCCTTTTGAAGTAGCGGCGGCGGTTCTTCCAATAAATGGCAGAGATGCTTATGTTTCTTATAACTTTGAGACAGACCGCTCTAAGCTAAAGGCAAAAGAAGCAGAGAACGGGCAGGTTGACTTTAAGGAGCTTAATCTTATACAGAATGTTATTGAAGGTCAGCCTCTTGCACAGAAAAATCTGCCAGAACGAGGAAAGGGCGGAAAGACTTTGTTTGGGCGCTATCTTGAAGCTAAAGATGGAAAGGACATACCAATGCCGTTAGGTCAGAATGTAAAAGTAGATTCTGACGGAAGGACAATTCTTGCAACAACTAATGGACAGGTTCTTTTAATTGGCGACAAGATTTCAGTAGAGCCAATTTATGATATTCCAGGAAATGTTGACATTAAGACAGGCAATATAAATTTCTTTGGTACTGTTGTGTGCCATGGAAACGTAGAAGACGGCTTTGATATTACAGCAACAGGCAATATTGAAGTATATGGAACTGTAGGAAAAAGCAAGCTCAAGTCAGACGGAGATATTATAATTGCGCAAGGTGTAACAGGTCACGATGAAGGTGAAATTTCAACACAAAAATCATTATGGGCAAAATTTATTCAGAATACAAAAATTGACGCTGGCGAATATGTTGTTGTAAATGACAGTATAATAAACAGCCAGGTTACAGCAATGAAGAAAATAATTCTTCAAGGAAAGCGCGCTACAATTTTAGGTGGACATCTTTTTGCCACAGAGGAAATTACTGCTAAAAATATTGGCTCAACAGGCGGCGGCTCTGAAACAATTCTTGAAGTAGGCTTTGATCCTAAGGCAAAACTTCGCTTAACAGATTTACAGGCAATGCAGGCAAACCTAATTAAAGAATTAGATGAAATTGATTTGAACATTTCAACTTTGGAAAATCAAAAGAAAATCAGGCGTTCACTTCCAAAAGACAAAGAGGAAAATCTAGCAAAGCTTTCAGAAAGAAAAAACGCGATAACAAAAGACAGCAACGACATGACAAAGGAAATTCAAGAGATACAGTCTCATCTAAGGGAATTAAAAGTTGTTGGAAAAGTAAATGTGAGTGGAACTGTATATGCTGGAGTAAAAATATATGTTCGTGATGAAAAAGATGAAGTGAAGAACGATGTAAAAGGTATCACTTTCTATTATGAAAACGGAATGGTACGTCGTGGCAAGTATGATCCTAATCAACCTGCTGAAAGTATAAAGGAGCCTGATGGCTATTCAACCTATTGATTTATCAGTCATGTATTCTCAAATGGATAAAGTTGCAAAATACAATGCTTCTTCAAGCCAAGGTGCAGCACTTGCTAGCTCTGTAAATATGAGTAAGAAGATACAAGAAGAAAACGAACAGAAGCAGCAAGTTCAAAAACTTTCAAATGAAGATGTTGCAGCAAATAAAATAAATCCTAATGGCAAAAATAATAATCAAGAGGAAGAAAAAAGTAAAAAAGAAAAAAAAGATCAGACAGAAGAACAAGAAATTAAAAGTATTGAAATAAAGGATCCTTTAATAGGTCAACATATAGATATTACAAGATAGGGGTGTTTTAATGGCTGTTGTTGTTACAGCAATAATTCTTTGCTTAATAAACATATTGCTTTGGATAATTCTAGCAATAAAATTTAAGAAAATTTTCTCCACTGAAGAAATTATTCAAAAAACAAGAGATGAACTTAATAAAATGCTTGCTGATGTTAACAGAAACGCAGATAGAAACATAACCTTAATAGATGAAAAAATAAAAGAGTTGAAATCTGTGACAGCAGAAGCTGACCGGCATTTAAAAATTGCTAAATTAGAATTAGAAAAAAATTTCATTGCTGAAGATTTTCAATCAAAAATAAATGCTACAAAGCAAAATAACAAAATAAATCCTGTAAATCAGGCAAATATCGCTAAAATATATCAAAAAGAACAGTCTCAGGGTGAGCTTTTTTCAAGCAGCGAACCTAAAGGTGACATTGAAAAATCTGTGAAAATTCCAATAATAGCACCTCAAATTTACATGGCGGACAAGCCTATTCAGCCAAAGAAGACTTTTAATGAACAAGTAAAAGAAAAATATGACAGAGGGGAAAGCATAGAAGAAATTGCTGCGGATTTAGACCGTTCTACTCAAGAAGTGGAAATTGCGCTTGAATTTTCAAATTAGAGTAATTATACTTAAAGAGGTATGAAAAATATGAAGCTAAAAAAAGCAAAATTCGGCATTATGTCTGATGGTACAAAAGTTCATCTGTATACTGTTTCAAATGGAAAAATGAGTTTTTCTGTTACAGACTATGGCTGCACATTAACAAGTATTATCCTGCCTGCAAAAAACAACACAACTGTTGACGCTCTTTTAGGTTATTCTTCTTTTGAAGGATATTTGAACAGCGGCTATTGCTTTGGAACTGTTGTAGGGCGTTTTGCAAACAGAATTGGCGGCGCTTCCTTTACATTAGACGGGAAAAAATTCAATCTTGATAAAAATGACGGCGAGAACACATTGCACGGCGGTTTTGACCGTTATGAAAAGAAAATGTGGAAGGCAAAGGAAGTTCGCACATCAGCGGGTCTTGGCGTTCAATTTACAAGAAAAAGCTACGACGGTGAGCAGGGCTTCCCTGGAAATGTAAAAATTAAAGTGACTTACACGCTTAATGAAAATAACACAATTACTCTTGACTATAAGGCAACTTCAGACAAGTCAACTCCTATAAATCTTACAAACCACGCTTACTTCAACTTGAGAGGGTACAACGGCGGCTCTGTATTGGACCAGGAGCTTCAGCTTGACTGCAACGAGTATCTTGAAGTTGACAGTGGTCTTATTCCTACAGGAAAAAAAATTAAAGTAGAAGGAAATGCGTTTGACTTTACAAAAGCTAAGCTTATTGGAAAGGACTTTGCAGAAGTGGGCAGCGGCTACGACCATTGCTTCTGTCTTTCTAACCCTAACTCCAATGAACCTGTCAAATTTGCGACTGTAAAGGATCCAGAAAGCGGAAGAAAAATGAATGTTTCAACAACTCTTCCTGGAGTTCAGTTCTATAGCGCAAACTGGATTGACGGTATTCAAGGCAAGCAGGGGTTTGTATATCATAACCATGACGCTTTATGCCTAGAAACTGAGGGCTTCCCAGACTCTCCAAACAAAGAGTCGTTTCCTTCAACAATTTTGCACCCTGGCGAAGAATACCACCAGATAACAGAATACAACTTTGAATTTTGAAGCAATGCGGATTAATTTCCGTATAATGATATTTTAATTTATTTTGATAGTGAGGTTATAATGGACGTCCAATTACAGGAACTGATTGACAAAATCAAGAAAGACGGTGTTGCAAGCGCAGAAACTTCTGCACAGCAAATATTGTCCGACGCAGAAAAAAAAGCTGCTTCAATTATCAGCGACGCGGAAGAGAAGGCTGCCGGTATTGTTAAAAATGCAAAGGCAGAAACTGCACGTATGGAAAAAGCAAGTGAAGACGCCATTGCCCAGGCAGGACGCAACTTGATTATTTCTTTCCGTGACAGCGTTACAAAGGAACTTTCAAATATTGTTCAGGAAGAGACAGCTAAATCTTATGACAAGGATCTTCTTAAAAAGCTTATTCCAGAGACAGTAAAAGCATGGGCTTCAAAACCTGATGCTGACAATTTAACAGTTTTGCTTCCTGCAAAGGAGCTTAAGGACTTAAAGTCAAACTTACAGACTGCCCTTAAGTCTGAAATTGCTAAGGGACTTGAGTTAAAGGCTGACGCAACTCTTACTGCCGGGTTTAGAATCAGCTCTAAGAACGGCAACGCATTCTATGACTTTAGCGCCGATGAAGTTGCAAATTTATTCAGCTCTTACTTAAATCCAAAAACTGCTGAAATTATGAAAGTAGCCGCAAAAGGTATACCTTCTGAAAAATCAGAAAAAGCTGAGTCTAAAAAAGAAATTATTTCTGAAGAAATAAAAGCTGGAGCTAAGCAGGTTGCAAAAAAAGTAACTGAAAAAGTTGCAGAAGTAAAGAAGGAAGTTAAAAAGGCGGCAAAATCTGCTGCAAAAGGAAAGAAAGCGTGAAACATCTGTATTATTTTGTGTCACAGCTGCCTGCTTTCTCTTACACAAGCGAATCTGGAAAGCTGCCCATAACAACAGAATATTTTCTCGATCTATGCAAGCGTTTTATGCCAGCAAACGACATGGCTGCTGTAGAAACACTTTCTTTGGAGCCACCTATTGAGTCAAAATCAACAGGCTCTTCATTCCTTGACACTTGGTATACAAAAGAGAGGAACTTAAGGCTTGCTTTGGCTCAAATTAGAGCTCAAAAAATGAAGAAAGATTCTAAGGACATTCCTATAACAAGCGACGGTGAAGTAATACAGGCGGCGCGCACTGCTACAGGAATGGACAGCCCTTTAAGCGCGGAACAGTTTTTAAACCAGTACAGGCTTACAGTGCTTGATAAAATTGCCCCGCTTGATAATTTTTCAGTGGATGCAGTCTACAATTACGGATTGCACTTAATGCTTGCAGAGCGGATGAAGAAATTCAACAGGGAGCAAGGTCTTGTTTCCTACCGCAAATTATATGACGAGATTCTTGGAGAAACAAAATGACTGATACAAAAGGCAAGGTAGTTGCTGTTAACGGTAACATGGTTTCTGTCGAATTTGACGGAGACGTTTCACTTAACGAAGTAGGCTACGTAAAAGTCGAAGGCAAAAGCCTTAAAGGTGAAGTAATCCGCATTAGAGGCAATGTTGCTCAGATGCAGGTTTATGAAATGACAAAGGGAATCTCGACTGAATGTGAAGTTGAGTTTACCGGCGATCTTCTTAGCGTTGAAGTAGGGCCTGGTCTTTTAGGACAGGTTTATGACGGTCTTCAGAACCCGCTTCCTCTTCTTGCACAGAAATCTGGATACTTCCTTGAAAGGGGAGTTTATCTTCCAGCTCTTGACGATGAAAAGAAATGGGAATTCACACCTACAGCAAAAGAAGGCGACACCGTTTATGCAGGAGACAGCGTAGGGCATGTTCCAGAAGGCGCTTTTAATCATAAAATATTTGTGCCGTTCGGATTTTTAGGCAGCTATAAAATCAAATCTATAGCAAAAAAAGGCTCATATAAAATACATGACAAGATTGCAACTCTTGTTGATGAAAAGGGCAAGAGCCATGACATTTCTATGAGCTTCAAGTGGCCTGTTAAACGCGCAGTCAACTGCTATGCAGAACGCTTGAATCCAACAGCCCCAATGGTGACAAAAATCAGATTGATAGATACATTCTTCCCTGTGGCAAAAGGCGGAACTTATTGTATTCCAGGACCTTTTGGCGCAGGCAAGACAGTTTTGCAGCACACAACAAGCCGCAACGCTGACGTTGACATTGTAATCATAGCTGCTTGCGGTGAACGTGCTGGTGAAGTTGTGGAAACACTTACTGAATTTCCAGAGTTGAAGGACCCAAGAACTGGCCGCTCATTAATGGAAAGAACTATAATTATTTGCAACACTTCTTCCATGCCGGTTGCTTCCCGCGAGGCTTCTGTTTACACAGGCGTTACATTGGCTGAATACTACAGGCAGATGGGCTTGAACGTTCTTCTTCTTGCAGACTCAACATCACGCTGGGCACAGGCTATGCGTGAAATGTCTGGCCGTTTGGAGGAGATTCCTGGAGAAGAGGCATTCCCAGCTTACCTTGAAAGCACAATTGCTTCATTCTATGAAAGGGCTGGCATTGTAAAGATGCGCGACGGAACACAAGGCTCTGTAACAATTGGCGGAACTGTTTCGCCTGCTGGCGGAAACTTTGAGGAACCTGTAACACAGGCAACTCTTAAGGTTGTAGGAGCTTTCCACGGACTTTCTCGTGAGCGAAGCGACGCTCGCCGTTACCCTGCAATTGACCCTATTGAATCTTGGTCAAAATACAAGTCAATTATAAATGAAAAGCTTGTTGACTGGTGCCGCAATGAATTTAAGCGAGGCACAGAAGTTAACCAGATGATGAAGGTTGTTGGCGAGGAAGGAACAAGCCTTGACGACTTCATTGACTATCAGAAGAGCGAATTCATGGATGCAGTATACATGCAGCAGAACAGCTTTGATGAAATTGACGGCTGCTGCGACATAGAAAGGCAGACTTATCTTTTCAAAAAAATGATGACTGTCTTAGGCTCAACTTATAAAATTGACGACAAAAATGATGCCCGCGCATTCTTTAACAAATTGCGCCAGAACTTCATTGACTGGAACTACAAGCCTTGGAACTCAAAGGAATTTAAAGAGGCGGAAAAGGTAATTGACGAAACTTATACTGAAAAGGGCGGAGAAGTTACTGCGGAAGTAAAATCTCTTCTTAAGGACGGTGAGTAATGAACAAAGTATATAGCAGAATAGAAAGCATTAACGGAAGTGTTATCACCGTGCGTGCGGAAGGCGTTAAGCTTAACGAGCTTGCTGAAATTACAACACGCTTTGGTAAATCACTTGCGGAAGTAAACAAAATTGACAGGGTCATAGTTTCCCTGCAGGTTTTTGCTGGCGGCAGAGGTGTTTCTACAGGAGACCACATACGCTTCTTAGGTCATGAAATGGAAGTTTCATTCAGCGAAAATCTTCTTGGACGTATTTTCAACGGTTCAGCAGAGCCTCGCGACAAGGGCCCTAGCTTAACAGACAACCTTGTTGAAATTGGAGGGCCTTCTGTAAACCCTTCAAAACGTATTCTTGCAAACAGAATGATCCGCACCGGTATTCCAATGATTGATATGTTCAACACACTTGTTGTAAGCCAGAAGCTGCCTATTTTCTCTATAAGCGGCGAGCCTTACAACCAGCTTCTTGCCCGTATTGCAATGCAGGCGCAGGTTGATGTGATTGTTTTAGGCGGCATGGGATTAAAGTACGACGACTACCTTTACTTCAAGAACACACTTGAGGAAGGCGGCGCTTTAAGCAAGACAGTTATGTTCATTCATACTGCTGCCGACCCAACTGTAGAATGTATTAAGATTCCAGATTTGTCTTTGGCAGTTGCAGAGCAGTTTGCGCTTCAAGGAAAGGACGTTCTTGTTCTTCTTACAGATATGACAAACTTTGCAGACAGCATGAAGGAAATTGCTATTACACAGGAGCAGGTTCCTTCTAACCGTGGCTACCCTGGAGACTTGTACAGCCAGCTAGCTTCTCGTTATGAAAAAGCAGTTGACTTTGCGGACCAAGGCTCTGTAACAATTCTTGCTGTAACAACAATGCCTGGCGACGACGTTACACACCCGGTTCCAGACAACACAGGATACATTACAGAAGGACAGTTCTACCTTAAGGGCGGAAGAATTGAGCCGTTCGGTTCACTTTCACGTCTAAAGCAGAATGTCAACGGAAAGACACGCGACGACCACCGTGCTTTAATGGACGGCATGATCAGGCTTTACGCACAGTATAAAGACACCCTTGAAAAGAAGAGCATGGGCTTTATTATGAGCGAATGGGACGACAAGCTTTTAAAATACGGCGCAATGTTTGAAAAGCAGATGATGGACTTGAGCGTAAATATTCCGCTTGAGGAAGAGCTTGACAACGGCTGGAAGATTCTTGCCAAATGCTTTGACAAGTCAGAAACAGGAATTAAGACATCCCTTATAGAAAAATACTGGCCAAAAAACTAAAGAGGAATTTGAATGGCGAAAATAAAGCTGACAAAAAATGAGCTAAAGACGCAGAAAGATTCACTCAAAATGTTTGAGCGGTATCTTCCTACATTGACGCTTAAAAAACAGCAGCTTCAGTCAGAAATACGTACAATTGACGAAAAGGCCAGGGCTGTCCGCGAGCAAAGAAAAACTTTGGAAGAAGACTTTGCAAAATGGATTGCCGTGTTCGGTGAAAAGGAAGCTTTTAAGCCGGGCATGGTCACTGTCAAGAATATTAAAAAAGGCTGGGGAAACATAGCCGGTGTAAAGATTCCAGTTTACGAAGGAGCAGATTTCTCTAGAGGAGACTACGACCTTTATTCAACACCGCTTTGGATTGATATGGCTGCTGATAGAATGGAAAAAGCCCTTGAGCTTGATTTGCAGGCAGATGTGCTTGACGAACAGGTGCGCCTGCTTTCAAAAGAGCTTAGGACTACAACACAACGTGTTAATCTTTTTGAAAAGGTTAAAATCCCGGACACAAAGAAAAACATTAAAAAAATCAACGTTTTCTTAGGCGACCAGCAGGTTGCAAGCGTTGTACGAAGCAAGATTTCAAAGAAAAAGCTTCAGCTAATTGCGGAAAAGGAAATGCAGGAAAAGGAGGCTCAAAAATGATAGTGCAAATGAAAAAAGTCTCCCTTGTTGTTCTTGAGGACACTTGCAAGGAATCTTTAAAGAAACTACGCAAGCTAGGTCTTGTGCACCTTGAAGCAGTTCAAGGAAAAGGTCCGGTTCTTGCTTCATTTAAAGACGCAATATCAAAGACAAACCTTTCACTTTCAATTCTTGACGAGCAGAAGGTTCCAAAAAAATCCGCGCCTATGCAAATACAGATTTCAAGCGATAAAGAAGTTCTTGAAAAATGCAAGGACATAATCAGCCTTACAGAAAAAAAGAAATCTTTGCTTGACGGAATCTCAAACACCACAATGGAGCTTGAGCGCCTTTCTGACTGGGGCTCTGTAAATCCTAAGGACTTTGCGTTTCTTGCAGAAAATGGAATATACCTGTATATGTTTGAAATACCTTCAGACAAATATACGCTTCTTCCAAAGACTGTAAAGACAATTCTTGTCAACACAACAGATAAAATCTCAAGGTTCCTTATAATTTCAGAAGAAGAGCTTACAGAAAGACCTAAGGACCTTCCAGCAGAAGCTTTTGAAGTTGTAATGCCAGAAAGTTCAACTGACGAAATGGCAAAGAAAATTGAAAAGAGCAGCGCTGAAATAGATGAAATTGAATCTAAGATTCTTGCAGACAAAGCCTACCGTTCATCTATAAAAAAATACAATTCTGTTCTTTCAAAGGACATTGAATTTGAAAATGTTTACAGTGGAATGGGACGAGAAGAAGAGCCTGATGTTTTTACAGCGGACATTGCGCAAATAGAAGAAGAGCAGTCTGAAACTGTAGAAGAAGACGACGCAATAAAAGAAGCAAAGCTTGCATGGCTTACAGGTTACGTTCCTGTTGACTGTGTAGAAAAGCTAAAGGACTCTTGCAGGCAAAACGAATGGGCTTTGGCAATAACAGACCCTGCAGAAGACGACCCTGTTCCTACAAAGCTTAAGAACAATAAAATCGTAAGCATGATTTATCCGCTCACAGACTTCCTTGATGTTACACCCGGCTACAATGAGTATGATATTTCAGGCTGGTTCCTGCTATTCTTTAGCATATTCTTCGCAATGATTTTTGGAGATGCCGGATATGGCGCTTTGATTACAATTGTTGGAATATTGCTTTGCTTTAAGAACAAAAAGAACGGTTCTTTAAACGGGCTTGTAGTGGAGCTTGGCATTTGCACAATGATATGGGGAGCCGTGACGTGCACTTTGTTCGGCCTTGAAGTTGAAAAGCTGCCGGCATGGTTTGTGGCGCTTTCTAACAAAAGTCCGTTCGCAGCCCACGCAGTTGGCTCTTCTGACATTGCAAACAACAATCAGAAGATATTCTGCTTTGTGCTTGGCCTTGTTCAGCTTAGCGTTGCTCATATCAAAGGAATAATACGCTATAGAAAATCACCACGCTTCTTGGGCGAACTAGGAAACCTTATGGAGCTTTGGGGAATGTTCTATGTAGTAATGAACATGGTTGTTGACTCTGAAAAGTATCCTTTGGGAATTACAGACCAGACATTGTATGTCTTTGGAAACTTAGGCTTCTATGGTCTTCCACTTCCATTTTTGTGCATAGGCGTTCTTGCTGTAGGATTTGTGCTTAACTTTATGTTCTCTAACTACAACGGAAGCGTAGGAAAATCAGTTCTAGAAAGCTGCAAGAACATAATCAGCGTATTGCTTGGAATTGTAAACGTATTCTCTGATACAGTTTCTTACATACGTTTGTGGGCTGTGGCTTTGGCTGGAGCAGCAATAAGCAGCACAGTAAACACAATGGCCGGACCTATGTTTGGCAACATTCTGCTTATTTTGGTTGCAGTTATATTGCTTGTTTTTGGACATGGACTGAACATGATATTGAATTTGCTTTCTGTTATTGTTCACGGCGTTCGTTTGAACACACTTGAATTTTCAACACACCTTGGCATGACATGGAGCGGAACTAAGTATAGGCCTTTCAGCGAAAACTGATTGCCTTTGAAAAATGAAATCTGACGGGCTTTACGCCTGTCTTAAAAATTAAATAATTAACGCATATTTGCGGTTAAGGAGAACAATTATGAACTGGGGAATGATTGGTGCAGGTTTAGTAATGGGCATTTCTGCAATGGGCAGTGCTATTGGTATTGGAATTGCAGGACAGGGTGCAATTGGCGCTTGGAAAAGATGTTATCTTAATAACAAACCAGCTCCATTCCTTCTTGTTGTATTTGCTGGTGCTCCTCTTACACAGACAATCTACGGCTTCCTTCTTATGAACAACATGCTTGCAAAGGCTAAGGCTTTAAGCGAAGCGGCTTATGGTACAAGCGGCTTGTTCCTTTTAGGATTGGGAATTGCTTGCGGACTTTCAATGTGCATGTCAGCTGTGGCACAGGGACAGGCTGGCGCTGCTGGTAGCGATGCTCTTGGAGAAACTGGAAAAGGCTTCACAAACTACATCATGGTTGTTGGTCTTTGCGAAACAATCGCATTGTTCAGCATGGTATTCGGAATGATGGTGAAACTTTAATTTATGTATAACAAACCACGTGCTATAACAATAGGTGGCGTGGGGAATGTACAAAAAATTGATATAGGCGGTGATTCGCCTGTAACAATTCAGACTATGTGGAAAGAGGGCATTGCTGATGTCAAAGACAACAGTGGTGCCCTTAATTCTGTAATAGCTGACATAGACAAGCTTCATTCCTTGGGCTGCGATATAATCAGATTTGCTGTTCCCGACATGGACAGCGCAAAGTCACTTTGCCTAATTGCCTCCAACACAAGCGTTCCTTTGGTTGCGGACATTCACTTCGACTACAAGCTTGCTCTTGAATGTTTAAAAGGGCCTGTCGCTGCTATTAGAATAAATCCCGGCAACATTGGATCGCGTGAAAAAGTTGAGGCTGTTGTAAACGGCTGCAAGGAAAAGAATGTTGCAATCAGAATAGGCGTGAACACAGGCAGCTTGCCACAAGACTTGGAAGAATGGGTTGAGCAAGGCTCTATTACACGTGCAAAGGCTTTGGCAGAAACTGCAAGGCGAGAGGCGTCAGTTTTTGATTCACTTGATTTTAAGAATGTAGTTGTCAGCATGAAGGCTTCTTCCGTTCAAGAGACAATTGAAGCAAACGAGGCTTTTGCAAAAGAGTCTGACATTCCGCTTCACATAGGCGTTACAGAAGCAGGCCCTCTGATTACAGGCGTTGTAAAAAGCACTTTGGCGTTCAGCACATTGTTAAACGAAGGCATTGGCTCTACAATAAGGGTAAGCCTTTCTTCAACTCCAGAAAATGAAGTAATAGCGGGCAGGGCAATTCTTCACGAATGCGGCAAAAGAAATGAAGGAGTAACAATAGTAAGCTGCCCTAGATGCGGCCGTGTAGGATTTGACGTGCACGGATTTATAAACCGCTGGCAGGAAACACTACTTGCAATGAAGAAAAATATAACTGTCGCTGTCATGGGCTGCGTTGTGAACGGTCCGGGCGAAGGCAAGCACGCAGACATTGGAATTGCAGGCAGCGGTACAAAGGTTGTTATTTTTAAGAAAGGCAAAATAGTGCGAACAATTGACCCTAAAGATACCGATAATGTATTCAAGGAAGAATTGGAGTCCTTATAAAATGCAAGTAAGATTATCAAGATGTATTATTTTATCTACACTTTTAGCCATATTTTGCACATTCTCATTGTTTTCACAAATTGAAATTAGAAAACCTTCTTTGGAAAATGAAGACTGGCGTTTGCTTATGCAGGCGCAGGACAAATACGATGAAAAAGAGTACGGAACTTCATTGATGCTTGCAGAAAAGGCAAAGGAAAGCAGAAAGCAGGACTGTTCGTATAAATCATATATTCTTGACAAGGTTTTAAAAAACACACAAGTAAAAAAAGTTGGAACTTCTATAGATGAAGTTGTAAAAGTATTAACAGAAAAAAAATATAATGAAGCGCTTGCAATCATAGACGTTCATTTGGGGAAATATTCAAAAGAATATTACGGCAACAACATTATCAATATAAAGACTCAAGTTGAAAAAGAAAACTGCTACCCAGAGGCGGACTACTTGATTGGCCGAATATATAAGCTTGAAGGCGAAACTGATCTTTCTATAAAATATATGAAGAATGCATACGAAAATAACTTTTACTTGGATGTTGCGGAGCAGAAGTACGATATTCTTTATGACTTGGCTGATATTTCTAAAAACACAGGCAAGAACGATGACTATGAAACATATCTTCTGCTGATTTTAAAAGATGATGACAATTTTATGAACAAAAGCAACATTATGACAGCGCTTAGAAGAACTATTTCAAATGACACTGAAGCAGATGTTGAAAAGTTCTTCATACTTTACAGAAGCAGCAATATTGTTTCATTAAAAGCATTGTCGCTCCTGACAGAATATTATGAAAATACTGGTAAATATGAAAAAGCATTGGATTGTGCAGCATTAGGCTCAATAACATGCGTTACAAAAATTGCAGACATTCTTTCAGAAAGAAAAATTAATTGGAAGTATACTAATATAAACGAGCTTTTAAAAACAGCTTCATCTTACAGCGACATAGTTGACTGGGGAACTGAAAACGGCGTTTGGAAACTTCTATTTGATTTTGCAAAAGATTGTGCTTCAAATGGCAAAATTGTTTTCGCAACTAGACTTATGAAGAATCTTGCTGAAAATGAACCAGTGGAATACTACAGAATACAGGCTGAAAACTGCCTTGTAAAATAGTTATTTTTCTGGCTGCATATTTGAAAGAGAAGCTTCCTTTAAATTGATTTTTTGAATTACATTCTGTATAGATTGGAACAAATCGCTTGCTTCAGAAAGCTTTTCCTTCATGTTTAATTTATAAAAAATCTGTGTTCCCATTTTTATTGGATTAATTAGACCGCAATCTTTTAAAACTTTTAGATGATGGGAAATTGCAGGACGAGAAAGCTTTGTTCTTGAAGCCAAGTCAGTTACATTTATCCCTTCGCTTCCGGCATTCACTATATCCAAAATAAGATTTTGCCTTATTTCATCTCCTAAAGCAATGAATATTGGGCCGCATGATTTAAATTTTATAAGAAGTCTTTTAAATTCATTTTTATCTATCAAAATATTTTCCTTCTGATTTGTAATATTAGAATAAAGCAGAAAGCATCATTTGTCAATAATTGGTTCAAAAAATTAAACCAATTATGTCAAAATTTATTGACTATTTTTTAAAGCTTTGTTATATTTTTTTATAAGGGTTTAAGTAATTAAACGCTTAAACGTATAAACGGTTAAACAAATAAACTTATAAAGTTGAACCGGCGTGGAGGTTTTTTATTAAAATGAAATTTCTAAAATCATTTTTTAAACATCCTTGGATAATCATTACTATTTGTTTGGTTATAACAGGATTTCTTGGGTTTTTTCTAAAAGATCTAAAGATTGACAATTCAATCAGGCAGTTCTTGCCACAGAAAGACGCTTCTTACAAAAGGCTTACAGAAACAGAAAAACAGTTTGGCAGCATGAACGTTATTGGTGTAAGCATTGAATCAAATAACGGCGACATCTTGACTCCAGAGAACATTGAGGTG
>Ga0172378_10000099_pt1 | contig 63425 bp, 57 predicted proteins | sample GrowelOW332metaG_FD_119755 | JGI IMG/M metagenome (GOLD analysis project Ga0172378, IMG submission 119755) | Groundwater microbial communities from an aquifer near a municipal landfill in Southern Ontario, Canada - Pumphouse #3_1 metaG | ecosystem: Environmental > Aquatic > Deep subsurface >... | reverse complement strand
CATGGTCACCGAAGATAGAAAGTGATCTGGCAGCTAAAGATCTGGCAGCGCAGTGTAAGACGGCAGGTAATTCTTCACCGACCCACTTATAGATATTAGGAATCATTAAGAGCAAACCCTGGCTGGCAGTATAGGTGACAGCTAATGATCCACCCTGAAGGGCTCCATGAACAGCTCCGGAAGCACCGGCTTCGGACTGCATTTCAACAACCTTGACTTCATCACCCCAAGCATTCTTCATTCCAGCGGCAGCATATTCATCAACATGCTCGGCCATTGGGCTAGAAGGAGTAATAGGATAGATAGCAGCGACTTCACTGAACATGTAAGATCCAAGTGCAGCGGCAGTGTTGCCATCAACAGATTTCATCGTGAACTTCTCTTTTTCCATATTTCTTTCTCCATTCATTAAAAAATAAGGCATACCTAAATATTATAGCTTTTTATTTTGAGTAAAAAAGGGGTTTCTAATATTGTTTTAAGGAAATTTAATTTTTTACTATTAGTTAAAACTAATATATCTTTTTAAAAATTCAATAAAAAATATTAAAAAATTATTCTTTTAAAAGAAATATTGTAATAATCAGAAGAAAAATCAAATAATCCCATCAGTTTTCATTTGAGCCTTAAGATCTTTGATTAACTGATTAGTTCTTAATTCCGCTCCCTGAGAAGTCATATGGTAGTTGGTATTAGAAAAATACTTTCCCCGGAAAAGATAATCTTCCAGCTGGGAAATAATCGGACAAGAAGTAATGAACTTCCTGACTTTCAGATCATAAAGAGCTCTGACATCAGCGGTTGGAATTTTATTTCCGTCCAAATTAGCCGGTCCATATGAAAAATAGACAGTGATTCCTTTACTGACAAACCCATCATAAATCGAATCCAATGAAGAAAGAACGGAATCCTTCAGCTGAGTCGCACTATAGACAATGTCATATCCTTTATCAGTATTATCCGTATTAGGACGGAAAGTCGATAAATCTCCGTATTCATTATAGGTACGGCTTTTCTCATTATAGGAAGTAGCTTTCAGCTGACGCCTATTGCCGTTATAGCCGTTGAATGAAGTAAAAATAGAAGTATGTCTGGAAATATCAACCTTTGAAACCAGATCATAATTAAATTCTAAGACTCTCCAGGTCAAATCACTGAATTCATTCCATGAGACCTTCTCAGTCATATCTTCCGGAGCATGAACCAAGATATCGCCATCCGAAAGCCAGGAATCAAGAATTTCAAACTGCATTCCCGGATTAATCAGATAGGACAGCCATAAATCAGTAACGACATACTGTAAAGCAAATTCCTTATCCACCATCAAAGAAGAAAGCCCGTAAGGCATGCTTGAACCGCCGAAGAAAACCATCTGTTTCTTTTCCCGAGCTAAAAACACCCTATCAAACTTATCTGCAAAACTATTAGTCCATTCCTTGGTGTATTTAGGAGCTACCTGGGCATTGACATGAACATATTTCAGATTCTGGCAATCAGTAAATGATTCATCGGAAACAGTTTTTAGATTATCGAAAAAGCAAAGAGTCTCTAAGGAAACATTTCTAAACCCCTGACCTCTGATAGCTTCCATAGAAGGATTGATAATGACAGTATCAATGAAGTCAAGATCAGCAAAAGCACCCTTAGCAATCTCTAAAACTTTCTTTTCATTGATTGTATCCGGAATAACTATTTTTTCTTCCTGACCATGATATCCGGTAATGCTGATTCCATTATTCTTTTCTTCATAGGAAAAAGCAGAGGAATCTGACCACGTTTCAAATTTAGCATACAGACTAAGACTTCTTTCACTATTGATAGTAACCCGGCTTCCTAAGCCAATATCCTCACCGGTAAAATCAGCTTTAGTATTCCAACCAATGAGAGTTTTTCCTTCTAAAGGACTGACTTCATCATATCTCAGGGTATTCGGTCTTAAACGGATAGAAGGATCATAATAGCGGTGGATAATCTTCTCAGTTGAGTTATTGAAACTAGTCGCACCATTGAGGTAATAATCAATAGTATAAGAAGAATTGATCAAGGAAGTTGAGATTGTAATTGAAAGCTGTGAAGAAACATCCTCAACAATAAGCAAAGAGTTTTCATAATCATAATATCCATAACTTATATCAGTGATTTCATATCCTTCTACCAGAGAAACCGAAAAGGATAGTGAGTCACCATAGTCACAGATTTTCTGAGTATCACCGATAATCTCGATTCCGGAATTCTCCAAAACCATAACTCGGTATCGGGAAGAAATTGTACTTATAGGTTCTCCATAGCAGGATGAAATCAATAAGAGGGGAAGCAGCGAAAAGAATAGTTTTCTAAGTTTCATATCAATACCCCCTTAACACACTGCGATAAGCTTCCCAGGTGTAGTCATTCTGATAGAGAGATAAAGAAGCCTTAGGAACATAAATCAGACAGGTCGCATTGGTACCAGTCAATAGACCGCCGGCCATACCGACAGTAATATCCACAGGATTTGCAATCTTGACATAGATTTCCCTTAATTCAGGGCAGCCGGAAAAAGCGCTGTTCTGAATCTGAGTGATATTTCTCTGAATAGTGATTTTCTTCAGATTCGGAGCATAGGAGAGAGCATCCATGGTTATGCGGTTGATTCTTTTGCCTTCATAAAGACAAGGAACCACCAACTCAGACTTAGCCTGACCACTGCCTTTAAGATTAGTGACGGAATAATAGGAACCGACTTTATCGTAGCTGAAATCATCATAGTAGGAATTATCAAGTCCTTCCATAGATTCACTATCGGCTGTATCTTCTTCCTCCTCTCCATCCTCTCCGTCATCCGTATCCGAAGGAGTAAGAGGTTTATCCATGAGTTGGATATTATTCGGAGAATTATCACCTAAAACACGTTTGATATCATAGATAAGACTATTGGTACGTAAGATAGCTCCCGCCGTATTCAAATGAAAATTGGTATCATAAAAATAATCGGAGTCAATAATATAGTCATTAATATTAGAAATGATTTCAAAATCCAGTTTATCGTAAAGATAGTCTTCAAACTCCAAAATTGAAGGAACACTGGAGGCTATTGCCATTTGATTCATCGGACCATAAGAATAATAGATGCTTGCTTTCTTAGAACGGACAAAAGAAGCAAATTCATTGCAGTAATCAATGAAATCATCAGGTACTGAAGTAAAATCACATTTAATCAGAGAGACCGGATCATAGGAGTCTTCCATGATGTTAAAAGGACGGAAAACTGAAATATCTCCATATTCATTGAAGGAAGAACGCTGATAGATTCCAGCTACACTGTTAGAAGCTTTTCCGGAATAAATATCATAATTGTTAGATAAATAGGAAGGGACAGCACTCAAAAGGGAAAGCTGATCTTTTTCATCCAAAAGAGAGAACATTTCCATATTTCCGTTCAAAGCCCGGATCATGGCATCAGGATTGAAATATAAGGACATTGTCTGTTCATTGACTTCCGGAGAAAGGATAACAATATCACCTTCCTGAATGTTGCTTTTAGCCAAGGACATCATAGTCTTCGTTCCGATAGTTCCATATAATCCAAAATTAATACATGGCAAACCTAATTCCTGTTCGACCAAGTCACTTCTCAGTCCAAAGGCACAGCTGCTGCCTCCGATGACAATGACTTTTCTTTCTTTGGTAGAATTCAGCCGATCAAAAAGATAGCTTAATTCTCCGACATATGTCTCTGAATACTGACAGGGAATAGTCACAAAAAGTGAGGCTATGATTGAAAAAGGCAGAAGGAATCCCAGAAGAATGATGAATAATCTTTTTATTGTTTTTTTCATACTTCCTCCTAAAACTGAAAATAGACAAACTGACTGACACTGTCTCCGCTCTCGTAGAGAATCAGCCAGCTTAAAGAAACAATTACTAAAGTGACAATAACCAAAGAAAGTTTAGCTCCGGAATTTGACTGACATCTTAAAGTCAGATTCGATTTGGGTTTCAGAATTCCCTGAACAATTAAGAGGAAAAGAGAAGAAATAAGGAAAACCAGAATTGTGAACACGGGAAGTCCGTTTTCACATAGAGCATCACCAAAAAGAAGCAAAATATTATTAGTAGAAAATATTGAGGAAATCAAAGAAAAGGAGGCCTGAATGCTATTTGTCACAAAGAAAACATATCCGAAAGTCACCAATGAGAAGGTGATAATAGTTTTAAGAATCACATATCCCCGATTCTGATAATCAAAACCATGCTTCTTCATCAGTTTCCGGATAGGAGTTTCAAATAAGGCTTCCAAAATTAAGAAGAAACCATGATAAAGACCATAAACAAGGAAATTAAGCGTGCTTTCATGCCATAAGCCCATCAAAGTCCAGGTAATCAGAAGAGCAATTACCGTCAATAGTTTATTGATCCATTTCTTTTTCTTAGAAAGCAGTCTTTTTCATAAAGGTGACATCATCAAAGGATAATAAACATAATCTTTGAAGAAAGCTCCCAAAGTGATATGCCATCTTCTCCAGAATTCACCAATCGATGTGGATAAGTAAGGAGAACGGAAATTCTCACTTAGCTTAATTCCTAAAACCTGAGAAGAGCCGACCGCAATATCCATATATCCGGAAAAATCCAGATAAAGATAGAAAGAATACAAAAGCAGTGCCAGAACAACTAAGCTGCCTACATTGCTTTTCTCATTCAGAACATTATTGATAAAAGGATAGATACTTTCTGCTACTACTATTTTTTTAAAGAATCCCAGAAGAATTCTTACTGATCCTTGCTGAATATCTTCACTCTGAGCCTGATGTTCTTTTAAAAGCTCAGGCATAAACTTTCCATATCTTTCAATCGGTCCCATCAGAATCTTAGGAAAATAACAAATAAATAAATAATAGTTAAATGGATTTCTTTCATATTCAATAGTCTGACGGTAGACATCAACGGTGTAGCTGATGTTTTCAAAAACAATAAAAGAAAGTCCTAACGGAATAAGAATATCACTAGCCTTGGCAGAACTATTGATTTCCTGAATTAAGGATACTCCAAACTTTCCATAAATAAGGATCAGGAAATCAAGAATAATAGAAACACCAATAATAACCTTACGGAAGACACGATTCTTTTTTATTTCTTTCTCCGAAAGCTCATTTCCTTTTGAATGGGAAATATTCCTTCCCAGAAAAAGACCGGAAAGATAGCCGATAAGCCCTAATCCAATCAAGCAAAGCAAAGATTGCCACCCGCTATAGGCATAGAATCCTAATGAGGCAATAAGCAGAAGATAGGGTTGAATCTTCTTAGGAAGTAAGAAGAAAAGAATTGAAAATACGATAAATGAAGCTAAATAAATAAGTGAGATGAAGTTCATAATTCTTTAGCTCCATCTTTTTTATTATGTAAAGAAATTGAGATTGCCTGAATTACTATCCAAACCAAAAGGAACAGTATCAGTTCCTGATATTTGCAGCCACTCATAAAACTGACACAGATAAAAACCACACATAATCCATAAGAAATAAAACGGAAGATTCCTTTAACATCATAAAGCTCTTCAAGAACCATGAAAACCAGGCTTAAAATATAGAGAAGCCAAAGCAATGGTGAAAGAACAATCACTAAGTTACTGAATTCGACTATCATATCATTTCTCCTAAAGCATCAATGATTGTCTGATTCTTACCTAAGCTCTCACTTCCTTTATTCATCTCCAAAACCACAAAAGGAATATCCTGATTCTGAATGCTTTTTTTAATTAAAGGAAAGTCGTATTCTTCGGGATCACAGAACTTGGTCATTGCAAAAATCACACCTTCTGGATGATACCTGTTAATCAAAGAATCTAGACTAGCCTTTCGTAAGAACTGTCTTTGACCTAGCAAAGAAGAATTGAGAGTGAAATACCTTTCCGTAATTCCGCTCAAATCAGTCTGAGAACATGGATTATCGGTCTTATTTGTTTCATAGAGAACCTGAGATGCCACAATAGTGATTCCGTTATTATCCAGCATCTGAAGAGTCTCAGGATTATCAAAAAGAATTCCGGTAACAGCAATTTTCAGACCGGATTTTTCGTTAGGAAGTTTTTCTAGTTCCGCATTAAGCTGACAAAGTAACTGATTAGCTTCCTCAACCGTCAGAAAATAGCAAGCCTTAATGACAGAAGCCCTGACCAAGGAGGTAATTGTCTTGGAATGATTTCTCGTTAAAGCCAGAAAATCATTCAAAAGCTTCTTATTCAGGTTATATTTCTCAATTGATTCCTTCAGTCTTTCCGAAGTCAGATTGATTCCGGTAATTGAACTGAGCTTTTTAGAGAAAACTTTCATTTGGCTTTCAAAATAAGCCTTGCTAGCTATAGAAACAGTATTAATAGGCAAAGACAAAGGAATGAAATTAATATTTTTCTTAGATAGCATCGCATTCTGACTGAAAGACTTCAAAGAATCACATAAATCAGTTAAAACTATTCCATCTAAAGAATCAAACATTCCACTAAGCAGCATTTCCATCGAGGTTGTCAGTATCGAGCAGAAAAAAGACGGAAAATATTCCTTAGCCTTCACGGCTTTTGCTTCCATACCCAAGATTCCGAAAGGAACAGCACCACAGGCATGAATGATTTCTTCGGGAACATGACAGGGTAAGACACCTATGACCTTAAGTCCATTTTTCTTGTATTCACTTAACTTTATCGATGGATGGAGTGAAATCTCAGAAAACTGAGCAATTATTTCATTTATACTCATTTCATTGCTCCTTTTCCGACAGCATTTCACTGAAAGCCTCAACTCGGGTTTCATACTGGGCAAAAGCAAAATTACGTCTATCGGCCTGATCAGAATCAATAAGTAAGGTTTCCTGATTACAGCCGTTTCTGATTTCTCTTTCCAAAGCAAAATAGTAACCACACCAAATTCGGCAGCTTCGTGTCAGATTGAAAATCACTCCATCAGTCTGATACTCTGAAACTATTTCCCGGCTTTCTTTGATAGCATTTTCAATTCCTAAGGAATTAGGAATACTGCAGTAGGCCTGAATCAAAGAAGGATAATCCGAATAGGTCAAGGCAAATAAATCAAGATATTTTCCGCCAACCACATTGATATGATTATTAATCAGAGGAATTTGAAATTCGTAAAGACAGGGCCAACAGCAAATACCCTCAAAAGAAACTCGGTACTCTTCTTTTCCCGGATAAGTTGTTTTCTTGTTTTCTACCTTATTTTCAATTTCTTCTTTTAATTTTTTTAAAAAAACTGTAGTTTCCTTTTTTGATCTCATAGTCACAATAGCTGACATATAGACAAATAAATCAAAACCATTGATAGGAGAAGGCTTATTCTTAGCTAGATCCAGAATAGAATGCCAAAGCCTAGCATTTTCTTTACATATTTCCATTACTTCATCAAGCTTAGACTGATTAAATGTCTGGTGTGAGATAAAAGATAATTCCTTGATAATAACATCCAGCTGATTTTTTACATAATCAAGTTTATTCTGATCCGGAGTTCCTTTCATCTGATAAGGGATATCCAGGATAAATAGAGGAATCTCAAATTTCAGAGAAAGTATCTCATACCATTTAATCAGCTGATGACAGGTGTTAGAGGAACAGAGAAGAAAATCAGGCCTGACTAAATTTCTTTGTTCAGAATCAAAAGTCTCACAATATCCAAGATTGATTCTCGCATATGAACAAAGATCGTTGCTGTAACCCTTTTGTTCGGCTAAAGCAAAATACTTATCGGCAGCTTTCTTAGAACTAAGCATGGCGGCATGGTTTTCGGGATACTGAATACATAAAGACAAGGACTCAGGTATCTCACAAGGAAAATTACTGCTGGCCCAACCCACCAGTTTTCCTTCTTTCTTTGCCTCTTCTGCCTGAGAATAATAATCCTCAGTGAGTTGCTTATAGAGCTGATGAGCTTTCATCTTTTATCACCCTCTCATAGGCTAATATTGCAGCACCAAAAGCCCCATTCAGCTGTGCCATCTCAGAAACAATCACTTTTTTGCTGATAACTGTCGAAATATTTTCAGCAATCACAGAATTTCTGGCTACTCCGCCAGTCATAATCACATCATCCTGAATTCCTAATCTCAGAGCTAAGGCTCCGACTCTGACAGCAATTGAACGGTCAATAGCCGCAACAATGTCTGAAGTCGGAATACCATCTGAAAGCAGGGAAATAACCTCACTTTCAGCAAAAACCGTGCAAGTAGAACTCAAGGCTACAGTTTTCTTTGACTTGTGGGCATAGGAATCCATATCTTCTAAAGAAATGTCTAAAACTTTAGCCATAACCGAAAGGAATCTTCCGGTTCCGGCTGCACATTTGTCATTCATCTGAAATGAAAGCATCTTTCCGTTTTCGGAAAGCTGAATGACTTTGGCATCCTGTCCTCCGATATCGATGATTGTCCTAGCCTGAGGATACATCCGATTGACTCCCTTAGCATGACAGCTTAATTCGCTAACCTGAGAATCAGCTAAAGTGAAATTCTTTCGACCATATCCAGTAGCCAGAATATAGTCAATATCTTCTCTTTTCAGTCCGGATTTCATTAAGGCTTCATTCATAGCCAGAACCGGACCTTTAGTTCCGGTTCCAATCAGTAAAAGAGAAGTAGCTAAAATCTCTTGGCCGTCTTTCAGAATAACTACTTTGGATGTAGTTGAACCGATATCAATTCCTAAAGTAATCATATATGTTCCTTAATGATATCAATCATGGCACCAACATTTTCCATAGAAACAATATCCTTCATTTCAAACGAAAATGAAAATTCATCTTCAACCGACTGAATCAACAGCAGATGTGAAAGGGAATCCCATCCCTCAACATCAGAACTGGGCGTTTCTTTTGTAAGTTTTATAGTCTCATCATCGAACACTTCCCGGAAGACCTTTTCCAGTCTTTCAAAAATCATTTCTTCTTTCATGCTTTTTCCCCCTGAATATATGTCGTCAATTATTTAGCATCCCTGATATTGAGGACAAATAATCCGTCCTCACTTTTGATAAATCCCATTCTTTGATATAAATCAGCAACCATTGAGTTCTTTTTGGTCGAAAGATATTCTCCTACCAACTGAGTTATTCCCTTTTCCCGGCATAACTCAACTAATTGATTAATGATGAAACTTTCCATTGTTCTTTTCAGAACCCGACAGCTCATAATCCAAGTATCAATAAAAAGAATGTTTTCATCTTTTTTAAGAATGAGTGCGGAAATCAGACCGGAATCACCAAAACGGTCATTCAGTGAAAATTCTATTGTCAGATAATTACTATCATTAATAATTCTCTTGATATCGGATTCAGTGTATCTGATAGTACGGAGATTGAATTGATTGCTTCGAAGAGACAGCTGCGAAATACGTGAGATGTTTTTCTCTTTAAAAGAGGAATATTTAGATACCATCTTCAATTGCTTAAGATAATCTTCAATTGAAGTAAAAGATTTCTTAGCTTCTTCTCTTTTTCCTTCGGCCTGATATTGGCTCACTCTTTTGCTGTCTTCTTCCGAAATACTGGTAACCTCAAAAAGATTAAGATTTCTTAAATAGGAAACATAAAGACTAGGATCTTTCGGTAACTCAGGAACTGTGATTTCCGGAATCATGGTTCTCACTAGATTTCTTTCAAAAGGGTTGTCATCAAGGAAGACCAGAGAATCCATGGAGACATTGAGAACTGACTGAATATAACGGATATTGGTGGCCTTATCCTCCCAATTAGCAACAAAAAGAGCAAAGTCATCCAGATGAAGGATCATCTCCGGATGTGAGATAAATGGTTCTTTTGCATTACCAATATCATTCTTGGAACAGACACAGAGAACAATTCCCCTTCTCTCCATTTCCTTAAGATATTTCTGCAGGCGAAGAAAAGCCCGTCCGATTCCATGTTCACCAATCTGAATACCGTCAATCCCATCATCTCCAATTACTCCACCCCAAAGAGTGTTATCTAAATCAACAATAATTCCTTTACGGATTTTTCCTCGTAAGGCGGAAAGAACAGAGATAGTCCGTTTAGCTAATTCTTCTAAATAATCAGGCTTGATACTGACTTTGGAAGCATCAAAAAGCGGATAAGAAAAAATATTTTCAGTTCCTTTTTCAAGTGCTAAGGAATTCAGGGAAACAATAAAAACATTTTTTCTTTTCATGATTTCCTGACTTAAAAGAAGATTGAGTTTCCGAACCTGATACAGAAAACTAGACTCAGTCTTCAGAGCATAACCAGCAAATATTCCATCATCTTTTTCAATAAAATCATAGATTAGAATATTTGTTTTTTTCATTTTTACGGAAATCTTATTCAAAAGAGAAGAAAGACTGTTCATCCAATTATCAGCAAAACCAGTTCTTTCCTTAACAGGACAGTGATAGAAATCATCTAAAAGTTTTTCGCTTGAAAAATAAAGAAGGAGATTATCTGGATTGAATTGATATAATCCGCTGTCATCATCCAATATTTCCTGAATAACAACATCATACTGACTTTCATAGACATCCAGAATGATATCATTATCCATTCCGATAGCCTGCAAGGCAATCTTCAAAAACTGAGTTGATACATCACCTAAAACAGCTAAAGACATATTAGGTTTCTCAGCCTGAATATTTTTGATTTTTTTCTGAAGATTAATAAACGACATACTTTTTCCCCCATAAACAGATCATCCAAAGAAGAAATATCCGGTTTCAGATATGGATTCTGAAACCGGATATCATAACTACATCAATCCTATGAAGACCAGTGAAAGGATACTGACTCCAAAGATGACAATTTACGGAATTGTGAAGGTCTTGATGTTAGCGATGAAGTTATTCTTAAAGCCAGCAAAGAGGCTCACAGAATTATCAGCACGAACATTAAGGAACTTCAGAACGGTGTAAACAACAACACCTAAGAGAACACCGATAGCCAAACTATAGAAAACCAAGGAAGCAAGAATGGTAGCAATAGCTGGGATAGCAGTCAGGTAGTCTTTCCAATCTAAGTCAGCTAAGTTTCTAAGCATGGAAATACCGCAAAGGGCAATAACCACATCAGCAATAGCAAAACTTAAACCCTGGAACAGATAGATGAATCCGCCATTACCATAAGCGAAGTAATTCCACTGACTCATCGAGTTGACTGGATAGAAAGTAGTTGATAATAAGGCAGGAATAGCTAAGATGAACAGACAGATAAGGAAGCCAATGGAACTGACAACAGGAACAATGCCTGATTTGCCTGAATCAATGATACCGGCTAATGAACTCTTAGAAAGAGTAACCTGACCCTGACCAAAGAAAGGAGCAACAACATTCATTCCTGCATTGACAACTCTGGCTCTGTTTCCGTCTTTTCCCTCTTCCAGACTCAAAGCATACTTTTCATCCTTGACATCTTTGTTAAGAATATTCTTGGTTCCAAGAATAGTAGCATCAAAGTCACTCATAGCTAAGAAGAAACAATTAAGCATTCCACCGACAATGAGTAAGAAGGCATTTCCAGTACAGGCTGAGAAGTCTGTTCCTTCAGTAAAGACCTTAGGTAAGGAACTGAAGAGATTTCCAATAGCACTTCCGACATAACTGAGGTAACTATCACCAAAAGGAGTAACAGGACTGGCCTGGCTTCCGGCAATAACCCAGATACGTCCGAAATTAAAGACAGAATCAGTATTGGAAGTATTAGCTTCAATATTGAGGCCCTTAGCCAAAATATTGATGACAAAGTAGAGAACTGTGGCAGTCAAAAATCCATAGAACAGAGATTTCTTAACTTTCATAGCTTTCAATACGGCATAGACAATAATTCCGATAATGATGGCAGTAAAAGCTTCAGTCATCAAGAGAGACATGCTGGAAATGTCTGCAAGACCGAAGACAGTAACCCCACCGGCTAACCCACCGCTAATGGTATTCAAGGAGATAATACCGCTTAAGCTAAGGCAGGTAACAAATAAGAGAATTCCCATTGCCGCCGGTAAGGCTTTTCTGACACCCTTAGGGATGCTTCTAATATAGAAGTCACGGATTAATGGAACGGAAGAGACAATGACATAGAGGAGAGATCTCAATAAATTGATGAATAAAAGATTGTAGTAGGTCAAACCACTGGTTGAACCCACCAAAGAAATTATTGATGATGCTAAACCAAGATTTGCAATCTGAACAAATGGCAGTTTGGCAACAAGTCCCATAAGAAGAGAACCGACAAAGGCAATGATTATGCTTCCGACATAGAGAGTGGCATAGTTAAGAGCCATAGCTATATTGGTTGCATCATTAGGAGAAGTAGAAATAGTGTAGGAGCCGTTCATCGCATTACCCATGATTTGGACATTGACAATGATCATACAGATAGCAAGAAGGAAGACGAATATACCACTGTTGATTTCACCATGAAGTGAAGTACCACGGTCCAGATGATGAAAATACTTATTTAAGAAACTAGAAAACCCAGAGGGAGTTCCTTTAGGTTTTCTAGGCTTAACTTCTTCGTCATCTTCGTCCTCTTCCACGTAAATAACCTTTTTTTGTTTTTCAGACATGGAAGATTCTCCTTATTTACATCGGTCCGCCGGAAGAAGAACCGCTGGAATAGGTGGCAGTTCCGATTTCAGAATCGAGAATATCTGTACCGTTTCCGTAAGCCTTGACATTGATAGTGATCTTATCCTTGTCATCAGCGGAATAAGTTCCGTCAAAGACAGGAGAAGCCTTATCAAAGTTATAGGCAGTATTCGGACCATTGACTGAGACAGAATAATTGTAATCATTAATAGTAGCCTTATTAAATGAGACTCCATCCATCAGTCCCTCGACTTCAATCTTAGATGGAATACCATAAGTGGTTAAGCAGCTAGTCATGTAACTGTTAAGTGAAACAGTAAGTTTTCATTCATCGGAAATGGTGTAAGTGATTGAAGAAGGAGTAGCTAAAGTTCCGGTGTGACGGAAAGAGATAAGAGCGGGATCAGAAGCAGCATGAGTGTCAGTCTTAGAAGCCATAGCAACAGCGACATAATCAGTAAGAGGAGTATCAGCGCAGGAGATTGGGCTGCCGCCGGACATAGCCGAAGAAGAATAGCTGTAGTAGGCAATCTTATTTGAGATATAGCCATCAGTACCAGCCTTCATAGAAGCTCTGGAACCGATTGAGCACTGCCAGACATTGACGTCTTTTCCGTCAACATTATAGGTAATGACTTCTTTCTTGGTAGTATCACCTGTGGCAAGGGAAGCAACAAGAGCATCCGGTAAAACTTCGTAAACGTTGATAGTGTAGGTTTCAGCATTCTCAACACCTTTGAATTTGAAAGCGCCCGTAGCAACTGTATACTCGAATTCAGTGGGAGTAGCTAATTTGTTTGATCCACCGCAGCCTGCAAGAACGAAACAAGCTAACAAGGCAGAAAATAATGTATGTTTTTTCATTTTTCCTCCAAAAGTCTTAGCCTGTCAGCGTAACTGACAGGCCTGGACATTTCATTATTTACTTAGTATCACCTTCGGAATCATCAACAATAACCTTCTTCTTTCTAGGGATGAAGGTCCAAGCAGCAATAGCACCAGCTGCGGCAACTAAGACAACATCAACCGAGACAAGAATAGCAACAGGAGCAACAGTGTTAGGAGTGACAACATTCTGAACACCTAACTTATCCTGATTGTGAGAATACTGATATAAGGCATTACGGGCAATCTTATGGAGAGTGTACTTAACGAAGTTTGAAGCAGTGTCAGCAGTGATGGACTGGTAAGCACAGGTAGTACGTAAAGAACCACTGCCAAGTAAGCCGCCTTCAGTACCGAAGGTCCAGAAGGAATACTGGTTGTAGCAGTCACTGGAAGAACCATCACCATCAGTGATCAGCATTCCATGCCACTTCCATTCAGTACGGACAAGATCAATGTAGAAACCGGAGTGAGACCAGCTGACGCCAAGAGAGTTAAGTGAACCCATGATACCATCAGCCTGGAAGTACTTAGTGACAATTTCATAAGGCTTGGAATAGATTTCACGGATAGAAGCTTCATCAGCGAAAGTAGTGACACCATTACGGTTAGTATCAGAATCGTTCAAAGCCATATGCTTTGAGAAGACATGCATACCGACCGACTGGAGACCGGCAACAGCGTTACCGCCGATGATACCGGCAATAAATCCGTCTTCTGAATAATATTCGAAGTTTCTTCCGCCGAAAGGAGTACGATGAGTGTTCATTGAATGGCAGTAGCAATAGTTGACACCATTGAGAAGATCATGCTTACCATAGTTTTCACCATAGAGATAAGGCATTTCGACATTCCAGGTAGCAGCGATAACAACAGCGCAGTTCCACCAAGTACGGTCAGGATGCTGAGCATTACCGGCTTCACCAGGACCATCAATAGCTAACTGATGAGGTTTGCCAACTGATTCGGCAGCCCCATTTCCTGCCAGGAGTTGATACCCATGAGATCGTCAGCTTCATTGAATGATAATTCATTGGCTAACTTATCCCATCTGTCTAAATCATCATCAGGAACACCAGCCATATCAGCAGCCATAAGCTTTCTGGCAGTTCCTCTTCCATTGGCATCAGCCTGAGTGTCAAAAATAGCAACATAGCCATCTTCAGCCTTGACTAATTCACCATTATTCTCAGCTACATAATAAGTAGCATCAAACTTGATTTCATTTCCGGCATCACTCTTCAGATAGGAAGCATCATCAGCTGATTTTCCATCTCTGGTCAGAGCAGAATTGACAGCGGCATCATTGCCATAGCCATAAAGCTTCTTAGTAGTCTGACCATCAGGTAAAGTGATTCCGTCAGCAACTAAAGAGCCATAGTTATAATCCATACCATTGTTGACACCATCAACAGTCAACTGGGCAGGAGTAGTGACAATAGCATCGACAACAGCCTGGGCAGCCTTTCTGCGGACAGAACCATTCTCGGTAACACCGCCATTGGCTAAAGGAGTTGTTCCCTTGCCGTCAGCCGACCAGACATAACCGTTCCCGGAGTATTTGCCAGTATCATCATCAGACTGATAGGACATGATTTCCTTAAGTCCGGAGGCAAAATCCTTACGGGAAAGATAGCCAAGCTTATAACTTCCGGAAGAACCACCGTTAACTAACATAGCACCATCACCAGCAGTGATATCAGCCATGATATTCTTAGCAACAGTACCTTCCTCAACCGTGACACCATTCATGGTGATGACTCTCTTGTCATCATAGATCTTGGTATCAGCAACATTAGTTGTGGTAGTGGCATAGTCTCCGCCATAAATATCGGCATCATCAGCATTCCAGCTGTGAGCATTCTGAGCAACATGGAAAGTATAATCACCCTTTTCAAGGACATATCTTCCTTTTCCGAATTCATCATAGGAAGCTAATTCATCAGTTGAGAAACTGACTTCAACAGATTGGCTTTCGCCTTGAGCCAATTCATCAGTCTTAGCAAAGCCAACTAATTCCATCTTGGCTTTTTCAAGACCAACACCGGTAATGCCTAAAGTAGTATCCTGATTGTAGGGGGATTCCATATAAATCTGGACAACGCTCTTTCCAGCAGCCTTGCCGGTATTGGTAACTTTGACACTGATCGTATTTTCGCCATGCTTTTCAAGCTTGATATCCTTGGAAGTGATTTCCTGCTTAAAGGAGGTGTAGCTCAGACCATATCCGAATGGGAACTGAACTAATTCATCATAGCCAGCATAGGTAGCCTTAGGGCCTTCAGCCTTCATTGACTCATAGGTGTTGGTTTCACTTAATTCAGAATAATACTTGCCTTCACCGATATGACCCTTGAACTTAGTGTTCTTAAAGTCGGTGGAATCAAAATATCCAGCGGCATCAGCAGTTTTATAATAACGATATCCAACATAAATACCTTCATTGTATTCATAATACTTATTCTTGGATCCGATACCATTGCCGGAAACATTGGAATAAGTCTGATCATTTGCGGAATAGAAGGTTGGATTAGTGGTCATGTCATAAGTCCAGGTATCAACCAGATGTCCGGAAGGATTGACATTTCCGTTAAGAATCTCACCGACAGCATTGATACCGGCTTCGCCAGGTAAACCAATCCAAAGAACGCCATCAACATTGTAATCATCATTGTTGACAAATCCGCATTCCATTGGTAAAGCAGAGTTAATCAGAACAATAGTGTGGCTGAACTTGGACTTGCAGAACTTCAGAAGATCTTTTTCTTCATCTGAGAGTTCGAGATAGTCACGTCCAGTAGTAGTATCTTTGTTTCCATCATATTCAAGAGAAGGAGAGGCACCTTCAGCACCACTTCTTCCAAAGGTGACAATAGCGACATCCTTGTAGGAACCGATGACAGTATCGGTAACAAACTGATTGTAAGTATCCTGAGAGAATTCATGGATGGTTTTATAGTCAGTCCAGTCATATTTGGAGACAACTTCCTTATCGGCTTCGGCTAAATAATCCTTGTTGACAGTAGCATTATGGGAATCCTGACCTAAACCTAAAGCATTGTCAAGCCATTCCCAGGCAGTTTTGTTGTAGTCAATATTGGCATTTTCCATAACGGTATCAAGCATGACAGTATTCTGATCATCCTTACCGCCGGCAGAACCAGTTCCACCCTGAACATAGTTGTGGGAACAGGCACCTAAGATAGTGACTTTCTGATTGGTTAAAGGAAGAAGATTATCTTTATTGACTAATAGAGCTGCACCTTCTTCTTCAATTTCAGTATTAGCCTTAACACCATCGTTAAAGCAGTCGGCACTGGTGTAATTACCAGTTACAGTAGTAGTACCTAAAGACTGAGCAACATTACTGAAGTTAGTTCCTAAACCGACATTGAAGGCAATTAATGCAACTCCGATGACGCCTAATGAACTACATCCAATAATCTTTCTTTTCTGTGATTTTTTCATTGTTTCCTCCTAGATTAATCACGATAGACTATTCGACTGGCTGGGTCAGCTGGCCAAGTCCGACCCGAAGCTTGCAATAGTTTACCGAAAATAAAAGCGGTTTCCTGAATTTGGAAACAAGAGGACATTTTTTCTCCATTTGTGGATTTTTTAAGGGAACAAAAGGCATTTCTATGGGAATAAGCGGTATTTTTAGGCGTGAAAGGGCATTCTTTTCACGCAACTTGTATCCTTTTTAGAAGAGGTTGTGGTGTTAGACTCCTCTCAAAAGGGGTTCAAAAGCCATCAAAAAAGGATACCTGCCAAGAGCCCGGTATCCTTGAATTCTTACATGATCAGAATTGAGTGCTGTTGCATCAGTTCCAAATATTTCTTCTTTGTCTCTGAAGTTTGTCTTCTGGACATCGGAACTGTTTTTCCGTTCTTCAGCTCAATATCACTTTCCTTGATTGCATCAATAAAGACATAATTGACCAGGATTCCTTTGCAGCAGCAGATGAACCCCTCTGAGGCCAGATCATCTTTCAGTTTTTCCATAGTCAAGTGAATAGCATAAGGTTCTTCTCTTCCAGAAGCATAAACCATTTTTTTTCTTCTGGCTGACAATCATGATGATATCCCTGACATTAAGAGCAATCGTTTCATCCTTATCCGAAACCAAGAGAGTAACAGATTTATCAATCTTGATTGAATCAATAAAACGGTTAACTACTTTACCAAAATCATTGAGGAAGTTTGATTTTCGGACAAATCCAAAAGGACTGACCTGTAAAGAGTCAAAGACCCGATCCTCACGGTTAGAAAGAAAAATTATGGGAGTTGTATATTCTTTTTCTCTCATTCTGGCAGCTAGACTGATGCCATCCAATTGAGGCATCTCAATATCCAAGAAAATCAGATCAAAAGAGACTTTTCCTAAATCATTCTCTAAAGCTTCACCACTGAAGTAATAATAAACATCAGGCTTAATTCCCCGGGATTCAAATAAAGGCTTCAGAGTTCCGGAGACCATCTGAACTGTTGACTGATTATCATCGACTAAGGCAATTTTCATTTCCATAACTATTCCTCTTCTTCGTTAGTAAACTTCTTCAGACAAAGCATTAAGGAAGAAATAAAGTATCCGTCTTTAATGGAATAATCAATGAATCCTTGATAATTTGTCACAATCCCTTTAATTATCTTATGTCCGTAACCATGATTGTCGCTTTCTGTCTTACTTGTCTTCAAAGATAGTATTTTCTTAGGATCAATACTTTCATCAACCGGATTTGAGCAATTGATGAACAAATAATTTCCTTGATAGAAGATTTTCAGATTGATAGGTCCCTTCTTACCTGATCTTTCAGTTCCCTCAATAGCATTATCCAAAAGATTCACCATCATAGATACTAAATCAGTATCATTGATCTTTAACTGATGGGGAACACTGATGTCTGTCATAAAGACCAGATGCCTGACATCAGTTTTAGATTTAATGATATTCAGAACATGATTAAGAGTACTGTTTCCGCAGTCGATATAATCAACGGCCAGACGAGTCTTTTCATTGAGATCATTGAAATATTCGTTTAGTTTGTCATATTCTTTAGCTTTAAGAAGCCGGTCAATATATTCGAACTGATTCTTGATATCATGACGGATAACGTGCAGCTCTTCCGATTTGCGTGAAGCTAATTCAATCTGATTATCAATGTTTTCAACTTTCAGTTCCATTGCCTGATAATAAAGGTTGTGATTATAGTTTCTGATAGTGATGTAGAAGAGAATGTAGGTAAGGCAATCAATAATAAGAAGAATAGCAGAAGAGATGACTCTCAGTTCATCACTTTCACCTGAAAATACCTGAAGAGAAATCAGGAAAACCAGAGAAAGAACAAAAACTACATCGACAACAATTATACCGGAGAAAGGAACCTTTTTATATTTTTCCAAAGGCATCATCTTAGCAAAAATAACACAGGCTAAAGTCAGGAAAATAATAGAATAGAACGTTATATCAGTCCCCAAGGAATTATGTATTTCGGTAGTATGGAAGAAAATATTTCCAATCGAACCTGATATTCCTAAAAGACAGACGATAAAGGCATTAACAAATAAGGCATAAGTAAATCGGATAGGATAAGAAGTTTTATTAGGATAGAAGGAATGGATAAAAGCCACAATGAACCAAACATAATACATGGTGTAAAGATCAAAAGATAGAACATTGCCAGCCTCAAAAGAGGAATGAAGGAGACAGTTGACAAGCAGCTGAACAATAAAAACACAAATAAAATCAATAAAAAGCCGTAAAAAATAGGAAGCCTTCTTTTGTATCGGATTAAACATAATAGCAATTGATAAAGAAAAAACAATTCCGGTAATAATAAAGGTTGGTCCAAATTTTAAATTAATGTAATAGTCCTCAAAGTATGAAAAAAAGTCCATGTAGAGACTCCTCTCTTTCCAAAACATAACACAAATATAAACAATAAATTAATAAAAGTAAACCCCTTTCACGTTTTGATGTTTTTTCGTTTTTACTTGAAAAGGTAAAGGAAAAAGAACAAAAAATTAAATACAACTTTAAAATTATTATTAGAATTGTTCTTTTATTAATAATTTTTTATTAATAATAAAAATATTTACTTTTTTTATTTTTTTAAAATAGTGACTTAAATTTTTAAAATAGAAAGATTATGTTTTCCTATGAATAACAAAAGGGTAATGAGCCTAAATAATAGTTCCTAATTATCTTATAAAACAGATTAGCAAAACAAAAAATCACTCGATAATAAATTTTTTCCTCGAAACCTAAATTAGATTTATCTAATTTATTTTGTCGTGCTTATTTTTTCTTTTTAATTATTGCTTTACAAAACTAAATTAAAATGCAAAAATTATAGGTATAAAAGCGGAATATGAATTACAAAAGTTCTGGGGTCGCCCTGCCAATCTTCTCCCTTCCTGATAAATACGGAATAGGAACGATTGGAAAAGGTGCCAAAAAATTCATCGACTTTCTAGCTAAAGCAGGGTTCTCCTACTGGAGCATCCTCCCTTTAGTCCCAACAGCCTTTCTTGATTCACCTTATCAAAGTTTCAGCTCAAAAGCTCTCAATCCTTTTTTTATCGATCTTGAAGATCTGATTGATAAAGGCTTATTAAAGAAAAAAGACTTAAATAATATCGATTGGGGAGATAATCCTCGGAAAGTCGATTACGGAAAGATTTTCGTTAACCGGAAAAAAATCTTAAGGATAGCTTTTAAAAGATTCATTAAAGGACAGGGAGACTATCAAAAAGGCTATACTTCATTTATCAGAAAGAACGGCTATCTGGACTATGCCTGTTTCATGACCTTGAAAGATCAGTACTCCTATAAGGCCTGGCCGGACTACGATCCTCCTTATGATGATTATTCAGAAAAGCATTTTCGTGAAATCAAACATTTAAATAAAGACGATGTTGAGTTCAATATCTGGACTCAGTATATTTTCCTTCGTCAATGGGATCAGTTAACAAACTATGCCCACGAAAAAGGCATAAAGATAATCGGTGAAATGCCAATGTATGTTTCTTATGACTCTGTTGAAGTCTATAAGCATTACCGTAATTTCCAGTTAGACAATAAAAGAAGAATGACAGAAACAGCCGGATATCCGCCGGATTTCTTTTATAAAACCGGACAAGTCTGGGGTAATCCTCTCTATAATTTCGATTATATGAAAAAGAACTATTATCGTTTTTTCCGTGACCGACTCAATTACTATCTCAAACTCTATGACATTATCATGATTTCCTCTTCCCGTTGTATCCTTGAATACTACTCTTTGCCTTACGGAAGCAAAGACGGTTTGAATGGAACCTGGAAAAAGGGACCAGGAGCAGGTTTCGGAACCGTCTGCAACAATTACCATAACCGTTTGATTGCCGAAGACGTCGATTTTGAAAGTCAGGAGTTCTCAGAATTCCTAGATTCTACCAAGCTTCCGGATACCAAGGTTTCTGAATTAGCTTTCCCCCGTGGACTGGATAATCCCAACAATCCTCTGAATTACCATTACTCCTGCTATAGCTTCTCAACCACTCATGACTGTGATACCTTGGTAAGCTACCTGTCATCAATGTCTGAAGCCGATCATCAGAAAGCCATCGATGAGATAATCAAAACTTGTAAACGTTTTGGAATCACTCCACCACAGAATGATAATCGACAAGCCGCCCAGGCTATTATGGAGATGAATCTAGCCAGCAATTCAAAAGTCGCTATCCAATCTATGAATGATATTCTCTTACAGGGAAGCGAAGCCAGAATCAATACTCCGTCAACCAAAGGAAACAACTGGACTTATCGAATAACTGAAGAAGATTTTAATAAAGATTTAGCCTTTGAACTAAGGGCACTGAATATTAAATACGGAAGAAATTAAACAAAACTATTGGAGATGTTGAATAATCCCGATAGTTTTTTTTAATTGAAAGTGTTTTAAATCGAAAGTCGTAAAAAAATATTTTTAGGTAAAAAGTAATTTTTTGATTTTTTATCATTTTTTGTTAATTTTTTCTCAATTTTGCCTATTTTTTTATTAAATATTGTTGATTTTTTAGTTTCCAACTTAAAAAACAAAATTATTTTTAATGGTAAATTTACATTTTTAGAAATTTTATTATAATTACATTGGTTTCCTTTAAAACACTTTTAGGTAAGCCATTTTTTAAAAATTAAATTTAACATTTTTTGATTTATTAGATTTTCCGTAAAACTTTACATTTTTTAAAAAAACTTGTAAAATGTAAGCGGTTTTTGAAAACGCTGCCAGTTTTTGACTTATATCAAGCACAACTACAGCTATTCCAAACCAGTTATCAGAACAAAGATAACTATTAAATTGATGCGTCTTAACGCTTTATCTTCCTAGGGTAGGCCTCCTTAGGGAGCTAATAAATAGTTAGCTTATCATTATTGTTCTGAAACTTCTATATTTCAACCATTAAGCCGACTATTTCATAAATGGAGGATTTGAAAAATGAAAAAGATTATGAAATTAGCTTCTATTATGTTTGTTGCTGCCGTTGGACTTACCGGATGCAATACTACTAGCGCTTCTACTTCTACTGGCACTTCTACTGATACTTCCACTAGTACTTCTACTTCTACTGCCGAAGATTTATCAAAGTATGACTTCACTATTAAAATTGGTTCACCTGCTGCTGAGGTTGACTGGGTCAAGACTCAGGTTACCAATTATGTTACTTCCTTAGGTTATACCAATGTTACCGTTCAGCCTTATGCCCTTGAAGAAAATGAAGCTGATAGTAAGGTTTCCGATTGGTCTGTTGGTCCGGATGTCTATGCTTTCGCTGGCGATAAGATCCTTAACCTTATGGCAAGTGGTGCTTTAGCCAAGGTCAACAGTGCTGATCTTGCTACTATGACTACCAGCTTAGGAGAAGACGTTGTTGCTGCTGCTACTTTAGGTGATGCCGGTACTTATGGTTATCCTTTCACCACTAATACTTACTTCATGTATAACAACACCAGTTTAGTTCCAGCCGATAAGACTACTAATACTGAGGACATCATTGCTGCCTGTACTTCTAAGAGCGTTAAGTACAATTATCCTCTTAAGAACAGCTGGTATGGTATCCCATTCCTTTCTACCTATGGTGCCAAATGGAACATCACCTTATCTGAAGATGGAAAGTCCATCAACAGCATTGCCGCTGATTTCAACGGAGAAAACGGAATTAAGGCTGCCAAAGAATTAGTTAAACTTTGCAAAAATGCTAATGTTGATGTTACTGAAGATTCCGGTAAGACCTGCACTGTTTCCAATGCTTATGGTGCCACCGTTTCCGGAGCATGGAGATCATCCGATATGAAGAAAGACTTAGGCGACAATTATGGTGTTGCCAGACTTCCTAAGCTCGGAAATGCTGAATCTACTGATTATTGCCACAATTTCTTAGGCTACAAGCTCTATGGTATCAACCCTAAGGCTTATGGTACTGACACTGCCCGTGCTCTTCTCGATCAGAAGATTGCTACCTACTTAATCAGCAAGGATGCTCAGATTGGCAGATACACTGAATTGGGAACTTCACCAGTTAATAAGGAGGCCTTAGCTTCTGATGCCATCAAGGATGATGTCATCGTTGCTGCTGTCGCTGCTCAGATCCCAACTTCTGTTGCTCAGACTGTTGTTCCTTCTGGCTGCTGGGCTGCTAATGATGCTTTATACACTAGTATCAGTTCTGCCACTGGTGATATCTCTGATGAGACACTTAAGGGCTGGCTTGATACTTTCAATGCTGCCATCTGCAATGTCGGCAAGTAATACTGACAATATCCACAATTCGTTTTAGCAGTACCTTTTGATGTAGAACAGGCGAAAATCGCCTGTTCTACGCTTTTGGTTAAAAATACATAAAAAAGGAGGAAATTATGGCAACTTTAGATAACCAACTAGAATACCTTTCTTTGTCAAAACCCCAACGGGCTTTGTACAAATTCACGCATTTCTTCACAGCTATACCACATGCCGTTGCCGGCTTTTTCCGAAAAGTACCTAAACAGGCACGAACAACAAAGAAAAACACAGCAGGTATCTTTAAGAACATCTTTGATGCAATGAAATTTGGTGATTTCAAAACCCGTCTTTCATTTATTTTAATGGGTTTCGGTCTTGTCACCAGACATCAGATTGCAAGAGGTGTTCTTTATTTTATTTATGAAATAATCACCATAGCTTTCTTTATCGGCTATGGTCTTTCCAGTTTTATGTCCTTAGGAAACTTGGGAAACGTGGGTGTCCTGAAATACACCGGAATTAAAGATGGAGTAGAAATTCAGCTGACTTTGGTCAATGATAATTCCTTCACCATCATTCTTTACTCGGTTATCATGATTTTCATGCTTTTAGCCTTGGTCTTCCTTTGGTACAACCAACTGAAAGACAGTCTCAATCTGCAAAGAATGGGTTATGTCGGAAAGCGAATGAGTGATACTCAGACCCTGAAGAATGTTTTTGAGAAAAGCTATGACAAGACTCTTCTCTTCATTCCTATCGGAGGACTGGTTATCTTCACCATTATCCCTATTGTCATGATGGTAATGATTGCCTTCACTGACTACAACTACAACCATCTGACCCCAGATAACTTAATTGACTGGGTTGGATTCCAGAACTTTGCCGGTGTCTTCTCCTCTAACTCGGCGGCTTCCGGAGGAAACTTTATCAAAGTATTCCTGGAAGTTCTGCTTTGGACTCTCTGCTGGGCTTTCTTCGCCACTTTCTCCAACTATTTCATTGGAATGGTTGTTGCCATGATTATCAATATCAAGGGCATCAAATTCAAGAAATTATGGAGAACTATCCTAATTACAACTATTGCAGTCCCTCAGTTCATTTCCTTACTTTTGGTCTCCAAGATGTTTGCCGATAACGGCTTTGTCAACGGTCTGCTCAATCAGTTAGGCTGGGTTAAGGGCTATATCGGATTCTTATCCGATGAATGGATTGCCAAAGTCATGATTGTTGTTCTCAACACCTGGATTGGTATTCCCTACACCATGCTTATCTGCACCGGATTACTGATGAACATCCCTGATGATCTGTATGAATCTGCCAGAATCGATGGAGCTTCTCCCATCAAGATGTACTTCAAGATTACTCTTCCTTACATGTTATTTGTTACAACTCCTTACCTTATTTCTCAGTTTGTCGGTAACATCAATAACTTCAATGTTATCTTCTTCTTGTCTGGTGGCAACCCTATCTATGGTTTAGGAAGCGGTGTTCCGTTAAGTGTCATCTCTTCCGGTTTAGGAAAGACTGACTTACTGATCACCTGGCTGTATAAGATGACGGTTTCTTCACCTACCAAGGATTATGGAACTGCGTCTGTCATCGGCTTACTTATCTTCGTGGTTGTCGCCTTCTTCTCTCTCATCTTCTATAACAACTCCAATTCCGTCAAGAATGAGGAGGAATTCCAGTAATGAATGCTCTAACCAAACAAAACGCTAAAAAGAACTATCGTTCCCACAAGCGTGCCATCACAACCCGAAATATCTTTGTCTACATCTTCTTAATCCTCATATCCATCATCTGGCTCATTCCTTTTGTTTATCTCATTGGTCAGTCATTTGCTTCCTCTTATGCTACCCAGTACTTCTTCCCGCTTATCCATCCCGAACTTGGTCAGCCTGGCTGGACGTTTGACAATTACGCTCGTCTATTCAATGATCCGATTCTTCCTTTCTGGAAATGGTATCTGAATACCTTAGTCATCGCCGTTATCACCACTATCCTCCAGACTATTGTCATTCTCGGAACCAGTTATGCTTTCTCAAGACTGAGATTCAAAATGAGAAAACCTTTGATGAAGATGATTCTTCTCTTAGGTATGTTCCCTTCCTTCCTTTCCATGATCATCATCTACTTCATCTTAAAGCTTCTCAATCTTCAGTCTTCCATCTATTCTCTGATTATTATCTATGTTGCTTCGGCAGCTATGCAGTATTACATTGCTAAAGGCTTCTTTGATACTATTCCCCGATCTTTGGATGAAGCAGCTATGATTGACGGAGCCAACAAAAACACCATCTTCTTCAAAGTCGTCATGCCATTAAGTAAACCGATTGTTGTCTACACTGCCTTGATTTCCTTTGTTGCTCCCTGGGGCGACTTCATGATGGCTAGCTACTTAGCCGGCGGAAATCTGGATATGATGACTGTAGCTGTAGGTATGCAGACAATGTTAGCCAAGCAGTATATCAATCAGTACTTCAATATGTTCTGTGCCGGCGGTGTCTTTATCTCTATTCCGATTGTTATTTTGTTCTTCTGGCTTCAGAAATACTATGTCGAAGGTATCACTGGCGGTGCCGTCAAAGGTTAAATCAAATGAAGAAATTAATTTCCTGTTTATTGCTCAGCGCACTTATGCTTATGGGATGTAACAACTCTCCCTCATCTTTTAGCGATGAGATTAGTGACTCAGCTCAGACGGAAATTGATCTTCTTCCCGAAAATATCATTGATGACAATTACCGCAACTTCTATCAGATCTTTGTTTCTTCCTATTACGATTCCAATGGTGACAAAATCGGTGACCTCAAGGGAATTGATTCGAAACTGAATTACATCCGAGACTTAGGTTATACCGGAATTTGGTTAAGCCCCATCTTCGATTCAGGAACATATCATGGCTATGACACCATTGATTACCTGACTATTGATGAAGACTTAGGAACTATGGATGACTTAAAGAAATTAGTCAGCGATGCCCATAATCTGGGAATCAAGATTATTCTCGACGGAGTCTTCAACCATACATCGTATAGCTGTTCCTGGTTCAAAAACGCTCTACTAGCTCATCAGAAGAAAATCAGACAGGAAGAGATTACAGAAGAAGAAAAACACTACTCCAATCTCTATGTCTTCTATGATTCCTTAGAAGAAGTTAAGAATGCCAAGGTTTACAAATATGCTAAAGCCGGAGGCAATGACTTCTACTATGAATGCAACTTTGACACCAATATGCCGGAACTCAACTTTGATGAAGAAATGACTTACCAGAAAATCCAAGAAGTAATTGAATACTATATGAATGAAGCCGATATTGATGGCTTCCGTCTGGATGCTACCACTTACTACTATCTTGATAATGCCGATAAGAATGTTGAAGTCCTCAACCGAATAACCAAGATGGTTAAGGATTGTAAGCCCAATGGCTATGTGGTCGGAGAATGCTTCAAAGACCAAGCAACCATTGCTTCCTACTACCGTTCCAATGCTGATTCCTTCTTCTATTTCCCCGGTTCTTCAGCTTATCCTGATTCCTTCCTACTGACCAGTATCAATGACTTTAAGAAAAATTACCTTAAAGGATTGAATACCTTAATAGAAACAGCCAACGGAAAAATCCCAGCCCCCTTCCTCGATAATCACGATATGGGAAGAATAACCAAATCCAAAAACATCTACGAAACCAAAATTCAGTTAGGGGTTCTGGGAATGCTAAACGGATCAACCTTTAACTACTATGGTGACGAAATCGGCATGTCCTCCTCGGAAAACTCTTCCGGCGGTGATGCTAATTACCGCACACATTACTTCTGGGATGATGAGACTCACACAGGAGAATGTAAAAATCCAGCCGGATCCACGGCTCAGATTGAATGCTACCCAGACAGTAAGACCCAGCTAAAAGATCCTCGTTCTATCCTTAATTATGTTAAGAAAGTCAACAATCTCCGTAATGCCTTCCCAGCTATCAGCCGGGGGACACTTGTTCTCAATACGCAGGATAGTCAGGTGAATGCCTCTTCTTCCTCACTCCTCTCCTTCACCAAGACTTATAATCAAGAGACAATTACTATTGTCATCAACTTCTCTCCCACTGATTCCTATGAATATGACCTCTCAGCAAAACAGGTGAAAACCGTTCTGAAAGTCAATGACGAAAACCAGGAAACAGAAAAAGAAAATACTCTGACCTTACCAAGCTATGGCATAGCCATCTTAGCCTGATAGAAAGGAAAAATAATTATGGCCAATCTTAAATTAGAACATATCTACAAAGTCTATCCTAACGGAACCAAAGCCGTCAACGATATTTCACTTGATATTATCAATGGTGAATTCATCGTCTTTGTAGGTCCTTCCGGATGCGGAAAATCCACAACCTTGCGTATGATTGCCGGACTTGAGGATATCACTGCCGGTGAATTATACATTGATAACCAGATTGTCAATGATGTTGAACCGAAAGACAGGGATATCGCCATGGTTTTCCAGAACTATGCCCTTTATCCTCATATGACTGTCTATGAAAATATGGCTTTTGGTCTCCAGCTGAGACATGTCCCAGCTGATGAAATCCAGGAGAAAGTCCTTTGGGCTGCCAACATTCTTGGCATCACCGATTATCTTGACAGAAAACCAAAGGCTATGAGTGGTGGTCAAAGACAGAGAGTTGCCTTAGGCCGTTCAATCCTCCGAGATCCGAAAGTTATGCTTTTGGATGAACCTTTAAGTAATCTCGATGCCAAGCTCAGAACACAGATGAGAACCGAAATTGCTAAGCTTCACCAGAAACTGAAGACCACCTTCATCTATGTCACTCATGACCAGATTGAAGCTATGACTTTAGGTGACAGAGTTGTCGTTATGAAAGGCGGAAGAATCCAACAGGTCGATACCCCAAAGAATCTTTACAATCACCCAGCCAACAAGTTTGTCGCCGGCTTCATCGGAACTCCGCAGATGAACTTCTTTGCCGTCACTCTTTTAAAAGAAGACCAGACTGTCAAAGTCAGTATTCCTAAAGCCAATAAGGTTTTAGCAGTCGACTATAACCAGCTCATTAAAGTCCTTCCTGAATATTTTGACGGAAAGCACAACATCGCTATGGGTGTCAGATGTGAAAACATTTCACTGAGTGATGAAACTGATGAAAGTGCCTTAAAGCTGAAGATTTCCCACTTTGAGGAATTAGGCAGTGAATGCCTTATTTATGGTTCACTTGATTTAGAAAACGAAGATATTTCTGCTAATAACGACGGAAATATCATCATCAAAGTCAAGGATGTCGGCAAGCTTCATCCTGGTGATATTGTCTATGCCAAAATCAATATGGCTAAGACTTATTTCTTTGACAGCAAGACCGAAGATACTATTGTTCCTAGAATTCCGGACTTCAATTCAATCACTGCTTCAATCAAAAACAACTTTATCAATATTCTCGGAAACGAGGTTCTTTTACCACCCGTTCTTAAGACAGATGATATTGATGGCTGTGAATTAAGAATTCCAACTGACTCACTTTCTATTGCCGAAAAAGGCTTAAAAGCCACTGTTGTCGAGAGTGAGAAGATTTCTAAGAGATTCCTTATCCATTTACTGGCTCAGGACCGTATCTTCTTCTGTCTTTCAGATAAGCCCTATGAAGCTAACACTGAAGTCCATGTTGCTCTGGATTTCACCAGACTCACCTTACTCAAGGATGGTGTCAATATCTTTGAACCTTTGAACAGCCTTGATTCCTTTGATGGTATCTTCTATAACTATCCAACAGTCATCTCCAAAGTCAATGATCCGGAATTTGTCAGCTTCCGTCAGGACAAGATTGATTCTGCCAAGCAGTTCATTGATGCTAAGATTCTTTTAGAGAATCAGGAATACGAGAAGAACCGTCTGGCTGTCCAAGATCTTTCGGAAGAAGAAAAGCAGAAGAATCTGGAAAAGCTTAATCAGACTATTAAGGTTAACCAGGAAAAGATTGCTGAAATCAAAAAAGAATCTAAGACTCTCCTTGCTCAGTATAAAGCTGAATTCAAAAAAGCTAAAGCTGATGCAAAGAAAGCTAACGATGATCTCTTCCATGATAAGAAAGAGAAAGAAAAAGCTGAATTCCAGTCTTTCAAAGCCAACAATACTGATCCTGATTCCTTAAAGAGAAGAAGTGATGAATATCATATGTTCCTGGATAACTTCACCTCTGACAAGGAAAATACTTTCAACCGTGCTTTAGGAAAGATTACTATGGACTTTGAATCCAGAATCTCTGCTCAGAGCGGAAAAGCCCGACGTGAAATCACTTTAATCAAGAAGGAAAATGCTGAAAACAAGGCTAACTATAAGAAAGCTATCAATCCTTTGCAGCAAATCACCAAAGCTCATGAAGAAAACATGAGAATTCTTAATGCTGACCGGAAGAATGCAATGGAAAGAGCCGGTTTAGTCTTCTTCTTCAATATCAGCGGCAACTATTACTCCATGGCTAGCGATATCATTTCCAACAAACTCATCCAGGGTTTGGGAACCAGAGTCTTCACTAAAGACTTCCGTATTGATATGCCTCATGATGCTTATAAGCTTTCTGATAAGTCCAATGCTTTAGTCTGTAAGATTGAAGATAACTTAGATTACGGCAATCTCATCTATACCAAACTTAGCTTCCTGGAAAACAATGAAAAGAAGTATTTCTACCTTGCTAACACTTCCCATATGGAGATTGGCAAAGAAGTAAGAATCGAATTTGATATTTCCCGCAGTCAGATAACTGAAAAGGGAATGAACATCCGTTTGTATTAAGGAGGGTGAAACAATGAAAAAGAAATCCCTTCTCTATTTCCTGCCCGTTCTTCTCTTAGCTTCCTGTTCAGCCAGTGATCCGATAATTCCGGTTTATGATGAGGACAGCACTTTAATCTGTTCTTATACCGAAACCAAGTCATTGAAAGATTCGCTGGAGGCAGTTAAAAATCTTGCTGAAGTTTCTACTTCTTCTTTTGAAACTTCTATTGAAGGACAGATTCAGTCTTTCAATAAATTTCAGGAATTTTCTAAGAAATCCATCCCCAGCGATGATTTAGCCAATAATCTGGCTAACCGCAGTAAGATTCTCCGTATTCCGTTAAGAATCTCCGAAACCAGTTTTCTTCCCGCCAACATCTGTTCCGATGATCAGACCAACTATAACTATTACCGAATAAAAACTAAACTGACCGGCGAAAATGATCCCAATACCGTTCTTCAGTTCAAAAAAGATGGCGATGATCTAGTCTTCTTCTGTGAAGGCCTGTCAAAATCAATAGCTTTCTATTCTGTTCTCACTTATTCCACGGAACTAACCGGAGATAATTATGATTCAGTCGAACTTTATGGACGTTTCAACATCACTCTACGCTATAATAATGAGGGATTGCTGACTAACGAACGGGTCTATATTCCCGGAACTTCCGGAGATAAGAGAGTCGATGTTACTAGCACATTCACTTATTCCATTTAATGAAAAAGAAACCACAGATACTATTTTCAATAATCGCTTTACTTGCCGGATGTTCTTCTTCCGTTCCTGAAGACATCCGGTCTTTTGTCAGTTCCATGAATCTTGATAACTGCTTAACTGAGATAAAAACCATCAGTGCCGAGTATACTTCCTCTCTTTATAATTATTCTGACGAATCAACAGTCTACGGAACTCTGAGCCTGGAAATCAAAGTTGATAGAACTGATACCGATGATTATTATTCAAAAGTCAAAGATATTTTTACCGGTGAACTATCTGTTTTTGATGAAGAAAGCAATCTCTATTTAGCTGATGCCACTGCCTACTGCTATTTCAGTGAAGAGGATAGCTCCTTTGTCTATGAAGTTACAAAGCATGGTTATGACAGTGAAAGTCTTGAGGGACCTCTCTGTGTCTATAATAATAAAACCGTTCTCTCAGCCATCGAGCTTCTTGATCATTCAACCAAGGCCTTTTATCGGACTGAAAGCTATTCAGTTGTTTCTGACGGTCTTTATTATGGTGATTTCCTTTCCACCCGACTTAAATACTATCAGTTCATGTCATTAAAAGATGACACTTTGGTTTACTCCATTTATCATCAGCTCTTCAAGACTGATACGGAAGAAGGATACACTGATGAGGAAATCACCATTGATAAATCCGGAATGCTGCTTTCCCTTAGTTCGTTAGCCTGTAATCTGACAACTAATAAAGAATCACTTTCTAAAGGAAAAGCTATCTATAACTCCGTTATCGAACGTGATAAATAATCCAATTAAAATTCAAATACTAAAATTGTTAATGATAGTTATGATCTAATTCATAACTATTTTTTTAATTTAATTTTAATAAAACAAAAGACAATAGATAAAAACAGCAGCGAGGTAACGACTAAAGAAATATAGATTCCACAATAAGGCTGAACATTTGTCGATGTACTTAAAGTGAAATAAAGAATCAATGAAGAAGCAACTGCCTGAAGCAAGGAAAGAACTAAGACTAGAATACTCACTCTTTTGATTAAGGCTTCTGAAGTATAGAATAAGAAAACAATTCCGATAATCAAATAAGCTATAGCAATAAAAAGCCAGAACATAAACATCACCCCTTCATAATAGAGCATATCAGCCTGATCAGCCAAATAGGCTAATGAATGGAATCCCATCAGATAGGAAAGGTTTGAGTTAAAGCTGGTTTTAAAATAAGGAATAAAAGAAAGCAGAATCATCAATAATCCTATTAATGAAACCAGATAGAACGGAAGATTCTCTTTCTTTTTCAGATTGTCTTTAATTTTATTTATCATTTTATTCATATAATCACCGGAAATATTATATAGCACACCAGTAATTTTTATTTCATTTTTAAATATAAAATTTCTTTAATCTCTGATTAAAAAAGAAAATTTTTTAATGATTACCTACTATTAGAATTGCAAACATTATCCGTTAAAAGTATGATATAGACATTATTTGATTTTAAAAAAATCAGAAAGAAAAGAGAATCCCACATGACACATTCTAACTCCTACACCCATACTGGAAAGATCAGTAAATTCACCGCAATATTTATGCCTCTTGTTTTTCTGATTATTGGTCTGGCTACCGGGTTTTTTGCTGGCTATCAAGGCTATAATTACCTTGCATTCAAGAATATATCCACGGAAACAACCGCTCAGATCATTGATATCAATTCTGATGAAACCAGAGAACAGATTTCTTTCACTGTTGATGATAAAGAATATATAGTAACTCTCAGTTATTATTCTTCAACTGATTATATCGGAAAAGAAATAACTATTCTTTATGAAACCGCAAATCCCTATCATGTCAAAGCCCAGGGTGGTGAATTCATTCTGATTGGTGTCTTCGGAGGAATTGGTGTTCTCTTTATCTTGATTGGCGGCTCAATGCTGATAACTCTCTTAATTTCGGAATCGAAAAAGAAGAGACTGAAATCAACCGGAAGAATGATTTGGTGCACAGTTGACCAGATCTATGTCAACACCAGAATCGCTGTCAATAGAATCAATCCCTTTGTCATTATTGCCAAGAATTCCGTTGGTGCCACCTATAAATCACCGAATATCTTTGATGACTTATCAAATATTGCTCCTGGTGACCGAATTGCTGTCTATGTTAATATGAATAAAGAAAAAGAATTCTACATTGATTACTCCCAGATTTCTAAGAATACCTCCGTCAATGATTCATCAATTAATAATCCGACATCCAATGATTCTTCCTATTCCTCACTTTCTTCCTCCTTCATGGATGATAACAAGTAGAGACCCTTAAAAAATGAAACAAAAATATATTAATGTCTTACTAATTCCGATGATGGCTTTAAGTCTTTTCAGCTGTCAGAACACTAAGAGTAATGGCGATGTTGTCATTCTGTACACTAATGATGTCCATTGTGCGGTCGACGATAATCTTGGTTATGCTACCCTCAGTGCCTACCTAAAAGATACCAAAGCAACTAATCCCAACACCACCTTGGTTGATGTCGGTGATTTCATTCAAGGAAATATCATGGGTTCTATTTCTAAAGGTTCCTACATTATTGACTTGATGAATGCTGTCGGATATGACTATGTCACCTACGGAAATCATGAATTCGCTTATGGCATGGATCAGCTTGTGACTCTGACTGATGAGCTGAATGCTCAGGCCTTAAGCCGTAATTTTACCTATACCGGAGAAGGAGAATCTCCTTTTTCCGATGAAGTCCTCCCTTATTCAATCAAAGACTACGGATCATGCAAAGTTGGTTTTGTCGGCATCACTACTCCCTTCACAATTTCCAACTCCATCCCAACAAATTTCATGGATAATGATGGCAACTTCATTTATTCCTTCAAGGGAGAAACCAAAGAAACGTTTTATTCAGTTATTCAAGATAATATTGATGCCTGCCGAAAGGCTGATGCTGACTATGTTATTCTTATGGGACACTTAGGAAATAACGATGCATCAAGTCCGTTTTCTTCCGTCGATGTTATCAAAAATACTACTGGTGCTGATGTTTTCCTTGATGCCCATGCCCATAGCACTATCAATTCGGAATACTATGAAAATCTGGATGGAAAGAATGTCATTCTTTCTTCTACCGGAACTGAACTGAATGCTATCGGAAGACTTAATATCTCCCAAAGCGGAACTATTTCAACCTCATTGATTACCAAGTATCCTAAGAAGGATCAGGTAATAGTAGATAAAATCAGTGGAATCAAACAAGAATACGAAGAAAAAATCAATACTGTTATTGGAACTTCGGATGTCAATCTCACCAGATATAATGAAAATGGTGTAAGAATTGTCAGAAACTGTGAAACCAATATCGGTGATTTTACAGCTGATGCCTATCGTTCTATCAGCCATGCTGACATCGGATTCTGTAATGGTGGCGGCATCAGAGCCGATATTGCTCAAGGTGATATCACTTATGGGGATGCTATTGCAGTCAATCCTTTCGGAAACCAACTATCGGAAGTAAAGGCTTCCGGTATGGAAATTGCTGACGCTCTAGAATTTTCTTACCGTCTTACTCAGGAAGAAGCCAGCAATGGAACCAGTGTTGGTGAAAACGGCGGTTTTTTCCAGGTATCAGGATTAAAATGCGATATTGATGTTTCTGTTCCTTCCTCAGTAACTCTTGACGAAAACAACATGTTTTCCGGAATAACCGGTGAAAGAAGAGAAAAAATATTCAGGTTCTTCAGGATGATTCGACTTATGTTGCCCTTGATCCAAACAAAACCTATACTCTCGCCTCCACTAACTATTCTTTAAACTATTCCGGTGATGGATTAGGAATCTTTTCCGATAACGAATATGTTATCGATTCCGGAATGCTTGATTATCAGGTTCTTCTCGAATACATCCAGAATACTCTTTCCGGAACAATTCCGGAAAGCTATTCAGCTTCTCAGGGAAGAATCAATATCATCTGATTTTGATTTTAATTCTTTCTTCCGTGTTTTTTATGGCTGAAAATAATGCTCCATAGTTTATAATAGATAGATATGAATGAATTTACATCTGAATCAAATAAACCATCAAAAAGCATTTACCTGAAATTCGTTGGTTTGGTTGAAGGTTTCATTTTAGGTGCCTGCAATGTTATTCCGTTTACCAACACCCGACTGCTGAAGAACTGCATGCGAATTAATGAATCCGATACTGAAAAAAACAACGGAAAAAGAATGGGAAACTATCTTCTGACCCGTTGGCCTTTATTGCTGGGAACTATTTTAGGATTGATTTTTGTTTTCCTCATTCCTTTCTCTTCTCTTTATCCTAACATCCCTTTAGGATTCAACGGCCCAATGCTGGTTTTCTGTGCTGTTTTCCTTTTAACTGAACTGATTTCTTTACTCAAAAACATCCATAAGATTTCAAAAAACTGGCTTTCCTTCCTATTATCTCTGATAATTCCTATAGGACTGATGCTTGGTATGTATTTTGCTGATTTCTCTTTTGTAGGAGAACTGACAACCCTTAGTGCCTATGCCTTAGTTGTCTTTCTTTTCCTGATTGGCGGATTCCTTTCTCAGTTCAGCGGAATCAGTGTCTTCACTTTGATTTACTTAGGCGGATTATTCTTTGTCTTCTCCGATAAACTGAACTTACTCAGCTATCTTTCCGGAATCAAAGAAAACATTTTCTTCCTCTTAGGCATCGCTTTTGGTTTCTTAAGCGGAGATATTATTGCTTTCTATGTTAAAGGAAGAAGGAATTTTTCATTAGAAAAAACCGGAATCAATATTTCTTTCTATCTCTTTGGTGTTATTTATTTGGTCTTAACCAAAATCAAGGAACCTTATTTCCCAACTTATTCACCCTCAGCTGATGCCGACAAAATTGTCGTTTTAGCCATGCTTTTAGGAAGCTTCTTTATTGCTGTTGCCCTCATCTTCACTACCTTCCTTAAACAGGATAAGACTTCTCAGCCTATCAATTATTTCCAGCCAATGAATTCTCCCATCAACAATGACCGCTACTATTCCTCACTGATTGACGGACTTTTAGATGATAATGGTTCAGTTCTCACTGAAGAAGCAGAACCCATAAGAGAAACTACGATTGAAGAAAAACCGATTGCTGAAGAAAAAACAGTTATTGAGGATAAACCCGTAGTTGAGGAAAAGCCAGAAACTTCCATTCCGGCTGAAAAGGAAATCCCGGCTGAAAAAGAAGTCAGCAAACCTAGTTCTTCTTCAGGATTAGATGTTGATAAATTAAAATCTTTATTAGGAAAGAAATAAAATGAGACTTGATAGATTTTTAGCAACCCATGGTTTTTGTTCACGTAATTCCAGTAAGAAGATAATCAATAGCGGAAGAGTCGCTGTCAATGACAAAGTCACAACTGTCAATGATATGCAGATTTCCGGAACCGATATTATCAAAGTTGACGGACAAATCATTGAAAATATTCCTTATGCAACCATCATTATCAATAAGCCACAGAATTTCATGTGCTCAATGATTGATGAAAAATACCCTTCAGTCATGAATCTCATACCAGACCTCTATCAGAAAAGAGTAAGAATGGTCGGAAGATTGGATGCTGATACCACAGGTTTACTGATTTTGACTGATAACGGAGTCCTTAATGCTAGATTAGCTCATCCGAAATATGAAATAGATAAGACTTATGCCGTTACCGTTAATCATATTCTCCGTCCAGAACTTATTGAAACCCTAAAACAAGGAAATCTTGATATCGGAAGGGGTGAGTTTGCCGCTTCAGCAAAGCTTGTCATTCTTGATGAATATCATTGTGAGATTACTGTCCATGAAGGAAAATATCACGAAGTCAAAAGAATATTCGGAAAGTTCAATTACGATGTTGTCGAACTGAAGCGTATCTCTTTCGGTCCTATTGAACTAGGTGACCTGGAAGAAGGAAAAATCCGTTTGCTGACTAGCGATGAATATGAAAGTCTCTTAGTTGCTACCCGTCTTAAAAAGGAGGAACAGTTATGAATACAATCTGTCCGAAATGCGGAAGCGATGATACTTACACCTTTTTTGATTCAATACTGAAAACCAGTGGCTTCCATTGTGATGCCTGCAATCACGACTTTGGCGTTAATGGCCCCGAAGAAAATGATTTACATAAATATGAACAAGGTTTATCTGATTTTGTCTATCAGCGAAATCATGACGGATCTACCAAAATGATTGAAATCCATCAGACTGAAAAGGACACAGTCCTTTCCTGTCGAATCATCAAGGGAATGAGTATTTCTCAGGCTCAGCCAATTACTGGCTTTGCTCCTATGTTTGATCAAATCAAGGTTCTTCTTATCGAGAAGCTCTTCTTCTTGGATTGGGAAGAAGAAATGAGGGATGAGGAAAGCAAGGATGAATCCGAGCATTACTCACTGACTCTCAGTTTCAATAACGGAATTAAGGAAATCAAAAAGACAGCAACCGGTAAAATGCCGTCCTATCTTACAGTCCTTGACCAGCTTTTTGATTCATTATTCCAAGGATTTTCTGAAAATGCCGGGAAATAAAGAAACTTCCATTACTTCTATTTCCTTTTGGAAAAGAAGACCGTCATCAGTCGACAAGATAGATTACATTACCATGACTGTCACCGGAAGGAAATCTGTTCTTCTTTCCATCAACGGAAATCAGTCTGACATGGATATCAAAGTATTTGATGATCTTGTTAAATCCCTGACAGTTGACTGCAAGGATGCTTTTACTACTGAATTTGCTGGCTATAAATATGAAGACACCATTAAGGACTATGTCCTGAAGTTCTTCCTTACTATCGATTTTGATGATGCTACCTATATGGCATTAAAAGGAATTATGCCTTTTAAACAGCCTTTTTATCAGGAAATTGTCAAAATCTTCTCTCCTTATTTAATTGAAAAATAAAAAGGAACCCAGTTAGCAACAATTAAACAATTGTGTCTGGGCTCCTACAAAAACAGAAACAAATACGTAATATCTTCACTCCCTTCTGATCTAGGCCTAGTAAAGGTTTCGACCATCCCATATCCACTCATATTTGGATATCCACTAATTCAGCTAGAAACATAACGTATCATATAGTAACTTATCATATAGAAACGTATCAGAACATATCCAACTAATATCAACCTAATATCAACCAGAATTTGAATCTAAACTTCAGCTAGTACCAAATAGAAACTAAACATATAAAGCTAGTCACAGCACTAAACGAACTCTTTTCCTTTGTATTTCTTATTCTCGAATTCATCCCTGATAGAAAAGATCTCAACAATATCTTCTCTTCTTCACATCCCGAAAAAACATTTCCTTATACTAAAACCAGACAAATAAGAAAGTAGGTAAAGAATTCCCGTCTCTAAAAGAAAGGGTCTTCCAGAATCATACCATCTCACCTATATCATGGCCATTGATATACAAATTCAGAGGATGATAAATAAGCAGAGGTTTAATAAACTGCTTGTATCGATTCTTGCTTTTTTGGTAAATGTTTTATGATTTCTAGTAAATCAATTACTAGAAGCTATATTCTGAACAAAGCTTTTTGAAGCCTTCAACAGCTTCTTCTTCATCAGCACCTTCACAGGTGATGACAAGGCTATCGCCCTGAGCTACAGGGGAGAGAGCAAAAACATTCATAATAGACTTGAGATCACATTCTTCGCCATTTTCAAGCTTCATGATGATTTCACATTTGTGATGATTGGCTTCCTCAACAAGTTCAGCGCTTGATCTAGAAGTAAGTCCACCTAAATTGGTAATGTTAATTTTAAATTCTGTCATTTTGTTTTACTCTTCCTTATTATTATAGTTAAAAAAGAAAGCGTTTACAATAGCAATGAGAATTTTTGTTCTCTAAAGCTTCTCGTCCAACTTTTTTTAACAATATAAATATATCATAAATGAGTATCTATTGAAAATAAAAAATTGTAAATATAGCGTAAGTGGCATTTATTTTGGCACAAACGTTAATTTTAGATTTGTATTTTTGACTTTTTCGAATTATTTAATGATGTGAACACTACCATTTCTTTGTAAACAGCTTTCAAAAATATATCAGAAAATAATGTAATAATTACCCAAAAGCATATAAATTAAGAAAACTGACTATTGAGAGCGAAAGCGAAATCAAATAATACGGTTTCTAGTATTTTTTAGTATCATCTTTTTTCAATAAGGAAAGAATTATGATTAAGTGGTATAATCTTATTACCACAATCACACGGAGGTTTTTATAATGAAAAAAGTGACAAAAGCAGTTATTCCAGCAGCCGGTCTAGGAACAAGATTTCTTCCAGCCACCAAGGCCTTACCAAAGGAAATGCTTCCTATAATCGATACTCCTAATCTTCAGTATATTGTTGAAGAAGCCGTTAAAGCCGGAATTACTGATATTCTTTTAATTATTTCTGGCTCAAAGAAAGCCATTGAAGACTATTTTGATGTTAATGCCGAATTAGAAATGAGATTAAAGGCTTCTAAGAAAGATGAAGAAGCAAAGATGATCCGTGATATTGCTAATATGGCAAACATTACCTTTGTCCATCAAAAAGAACCTAAAGGATTAGGCGATGCTGTCTTATGTGCAAAGTCCTTTGCCGGAGATGATCCAATTGCTGTTCTTTTAGGTGATGATCTTATCACCTCTGATGATAAATCTGCTATCGGCGAATTGATTGAAGCTTATTATGCAACTAATGGCGGAACTCAGTTAGGCTGCAAAGAAGTTCCTACTGAACTTTTAAAGAAATATGGTGTTGTCAAACCCTTAGCTAAAGCAGAAGGAAAGAATTTCCAGATCTGTGATATGGTTGAAAAACCTGCCACTGCCGAACTTGCCCCTTCCAACATTGCTGTCTTAGGAAGATATGTCCTTCCCCCTGAAATCTTTACCGTTTTAGAAAATACCAAACCTGGTGTCGGTGGTGAAATTCAATTAACTGATGCTATCAAAGAATCCATGAAGCTCAATCCCTGCTATGCCTGCATCTTCAGCGGAACCAGATATGATATCGGAAACAAATTCGGATATATCAAAGCCATCATTGACTATTCTCTTAAGAGAGATGATCTCAAAGATGATGTTATGAACTATTTAGAAGAGATTGTCAAAAACAAATAGAATCAAAAAATTAGGAGGAGACTAATCTACCATGAATAATCAGGAAATGCAGAATAAAAGAATCATGCTGACCGGCGACAGACCAACCGGAAGACTTCATATTGGTCATTATGTCGGATCACTGAGAAGAAGAGTCGAACTTCAGAATGCCGGCGGTTTTGATGAAATGTATATCATGATTGCTGATACTCAGGCTTTAACCGATAATTTTGGTGTACCCCAAAAGGTCAAAGACAACATTATTGAAGTTGCCCTTGATTATCTTTCATGTGGTATTGATCCTTCAAAGGTCACTATCTTCATTCAGTCCCGAGTTCCTGAATTATTTGAACTCACTTCTTATTATCTCGATTTAGTCACCCTTTCCAGACTTGAAAGAAATCCAACCGTCAAGAACGAAATTGCTCAGAAGCAGTTTGGTGAATCCATTCCTGCCGGCTTCCTTTGCTATCCTGTTTCCCAGGCCGCTGATATCACCGCTTTCGATGCCACCATTGTTCCAGTAGGTGAAGACCAGGAACCAATGATTGAACAGTCTAATGAAATTGTTCACAAATTCAACTCCCTCTACGGCGATACTCTTGTCCCCTGCAAAATCATGGAACCCGATAACAATGCCTGTAAAAGACTGCCCGGAACTGATGGAAAAGCCAAGATGTCAAAATCCATTGGCAACTGTATCTATTTAAGTGATGACAGCAAAACCGTAACCAAAAAGGTTATGACTATGTTCACAGATCCAACCCATCTGAAGATTGAAGATCCCGGACATACCGAAAACAACCCAGTATTCATTTACCTGGATGCTTTCTGTAAAGATTGCCATTTTGAAAAGTTCCTTCCGGAATATGCTAACCTTGATGAACTCAAGGAACATTATCGGAAAGGCGGACTTGGTGATGTCATTGTAAAGACTTTCTTAGCTCAGGTCATCAATGATACTCTCGACCCAATCAGAGCCAGAAGAAAAGAATATGAGGCCGACATCCCCGGTGTCTATCAGATTCTTCAGGAGGGTTCTCTTAAAGCCAGAGCCAAAGCTCAGGAAACCGTCTCCCGTGTCAGACGGGCTTTAGGTATCACCTATTTTGAAGACCGTAAGTTCATTGAAAAGCAATCAAAAGCCTTCAAGAAAAAATTGGCTGATGAAAAAGCCATGGAAGAATACTTAGCTAAACAGAAAAAGAACTAATGATTACAGTCAAGTCTTACAATTACCGTCCTCAGGATGCTGTTAATATCAGGCTTCAGGTTTTTTGTGATGAACAGGGATTCAAGGAAGAACTTGATTCCATCGATAACATAGCCATTCATTTTCTAGCCTTCTCTGATGACACTCCCATAGGAACCTGCCGTATCTTCATTGATTCTCAGACTAAAAGATGGACACTTGGAAGAATTGCCGTAACCAAAGAATTCCGAAAACAAGGAATTGGATCCCTATTAATTTCTGCAGCTGAAGAAAAAGTCAAAGAAGAAAAAGGTTCTTCCCTTTGGCTTCATGCTCAAAAAAGAGCTATTCCCTTCTATGAAAAATGCGGATATCAGACCTTCGGTGACTTTGAACCCGATGAAGGCTATCCCCATATCTGGATGCATAAGGAATTCTAATCCAATATTCTTTAAAAAATAAGGAAAAATCCATCCTAATATTGCCTTAATCAAAAAGAAAATGTAAAATATAACCACCATCGCGACTGTATTCGTCGAACCTGGTCAGGGCCGGAAGGCAGCAGCCATAAGATTGAGTCCAGTGTGCGGTGGCTTTTTTATTAAAATGAACAGAAATCAGTTGAAAGAGTATCTTGACCAGCTTTATGAAGAAGCTCTGAAAGCTTCTTTTAAAGGTGAAATACCAGTCTCCGCTTTATTAGTCTTACCTTCTAATCAGACTATACTCGTTTCTAATCAGGTCGAATCCAGCAATAATCCTTTTAAACACGCGGAAATTCTGGCTTTAGAAAAAGGTATGGAAATTTCCGGTTCCCGTTATCTGAAAGATTCTATTCTGATTGTTGATCTAGAACCCTGTCTGATGTGTCTTGGAGCCATAATAAAAGCTGGCGTGAGCCAGCTTTACTATATTCAGGATGACCCAACCAAGGGTTCTCTTTCTTACTATCATGTATTTACCGATAATTCGTTAATGATCAATAGGATTGATGACAGGAGATTCAAAACATTATTTGATGATTTCTTTTGTAAACTACGAACAAAAGCTAATCAATAAATATTCCCTTAAGAATTGAGGCAGTAAGATTTTCATCTAGTATTCTCTTCTTCACTTCCTGATCATCAGGTTTTCCCTCAGGGAAGATAATTTTAAAGACAAAGAAGAAAACGACAGTTGAGACTCCGGAAGTTGCCAAAGTCTGAGCAATCTGATATATCGTGGCCGGAAGTACTTCACTAGCAGCTTTTATCCATAAGGAATTTAAGGCATTACTAGTCAGTGTGACTAATACCAAAGCAATAAAATACCAGAGAATCTGATAACCAATATTGCCTTTTGATTTATATGTGATATTTCTCTGTAAGGGGAAATTGATAATCTGAGTGGCAAAATAAACAATAATCCAAGAAAGGGTATAACCTAATCCGCCACCGATTATGGCGTTGCCCTCAGCATCTTTAAGAACATCATACCCAATGATAGTCCAATAGAATTTTCCATCACCATAAGGAAGCTCAATCTTTGGCCACTGCCAATCAATAGCCGCATATTCAATACCAAAAGCCTGAGGAAGGAAAGTATATCCGAGATACTGAATAATTGTCAAAGCCCAACCTATTAATCCGAATTTTGCAAACTGCCAGATATTTCTGACTAGAACCGGATGTTCTCTTTTAAATCTTTTGAACCATGATGGTCCCTTTTTTGTTATTTTCTCAGTAGATTCCATATTTCACCTATCTAGAAAAATTATATACTAAATCAGCTCAAAATGCATTCTTCTCAACAATATCTTAAATAATCTACACGAATAATCGCGTTTATGATAAAATTTAAAGGCTATGAAACATTTACATTTTAATACTTTCACCGTTCTTAGTATTGCCCTCAGTTTCTTATAGGGCCCCTTTTAATGCGTTCGTTATAGTTAAAAATCATTAAAAAGGAGAAAAAATAATATGGATTACATGATTGAAAGACTTAAGGCGATGAAAATTCGTCTTGCCGATATTGATAAATTACTTGAAAAAGGAACCTTAGATATTCCGACAGTCACCAAGCTCAGTAAAGAAAGAGCAACCTTAGATGAACCTGTCAGAATGTTTAACGAGCTTCTTGCTATTCAGCAGACTAGAACTGATGCCGAAGAAATGATGAAGGATTCAGATCCTGATATCAAGGAAATGGCCAAAATGGAATTCGATACTGCTGTCAGTGATGAAGAAACCAAAAGAGCCGAAATTAAGATTGCCTTACTTCCTAAAGATGAAAATGATGATAAGAACATCATCATGGAAATCCGTGGTGCCGCTGGAGGTGATGAAGCTAACATTTTTGCTGGTGACTTATACAGAATGTATACTCACTACGCTGATAAAAATGGTTGGAAGATTCAGGTTCTTGACTCTGATCCGACACCATTAGGCGGATACTCACTCATTTCCCTTAAAATCAAAGGAAAAGGTGTCTATTCCAAATTAAAGTTCGAAAGTGGTGCTCACCGTGTTCAGAGAGTTCCTGTCACCGAAGCTAACGGCCGAATTCAGACTTCCACCGCTACTGTTCTGGTCATGCCAGAAGTTCAGCATGTTGATATTGTTATCAACCCTGCCGATCTTAAGATGGATACTTTCCACTCTTCCGGTGCCGGAGGTCAGAACGTCAATAAAACCGAATCAGCTGTCAGAATCACACATATTCCTTCCGGAATTGTTGTTTCCTGCCAGATTGAAAGAGATCAGTTAGCCAACAAAGAAACCTGTATGGTCATGCTGAAAGCCAAGCTTCAGGCCCAGCAGGATGCTGAAATGGAAGCTAAAGTCGGTGGTGAGAGAAGACTGAAGATCGGAACTGGTGAAAGAAACGAAAGAATCAGAACCTACAACTATCCTCAGAACCGTGTCACTGATCATCGTATCGGTTGGTCCACTCTTAATCTTCCGAAGTTCATGGATGGTGATCTTGATGAGATTGTCCACGCCCTGAATGAAGCCAACCAGAAAGATATGCTTGAAGAAGAAACCAAAAAGCTTCAGGCTGCCTTTGAAGAACATTTAGCCTAAAAATGACCTATAACCAAGCCGTCAGTTCCTTCTACAACCATAAAATTCCTTTAGCTGATATCAGAACCGTTATTGACGGATATTTTGGTATGGACTTCAATTCTTTAGGAATTCACGGTGAAGAAGATTCTATCAATGAAGAAGATTTCAAATATGTACTTGAGAGACTTCAGTCGGGATATCCGGCTGTCTATCTCTCAGGTTATGATATCATCCGAGAAAATAAGGTTTTTCTGACCGAAGATGTTCTCATTCCCCGAACTGAAACTATCGCTTTTATTTACGGATATCTCAAAGGATACTACGAATTCAACAATCACAAAGTTCTTGATCTCTGTACTGGCTCAGGTTTTATCGCTATGGCTATCAAATCCATTTACCCTGACAGTCAGGTTACAGCCTCAGATATTTCCGATAAAGCTTTGGATTTAGCTAAGAAATCTGCTAAATTCAATAACCTAGATATCAGTTTTCTTAAATCTGATTTCTTATCCGATATCAATGACACCTTTGATGTCATTATTTCTAATCCTCCTTATATCGAAGAAGACTCTATTGATACTGAGGCTCCTTTTGAACCGGAGTTAGCTTTATACAGTGGAAAAGACGGCTGTGATTCCTATCGAAAGATATTTTCTCTTCTTGATAAGAAACTGAATAAAGACGGAGCCGCTTTCTTTGAACTGGAAGCTTCTAATGCTTTGAAAGTGAAAGATATCTTCCTTTCTATCTATCCTCAGGGATATGAAATCACGCTAATAAAAGATATGGAGAATAAAAACCGTTATCTCGAAGTAAGAAAGAAATAATCAAATAACAATTCCTAGTATAAGAAAGGAATTGTTAAACATATAAGCTTAATAGATAAGACTACTATCAAATATGTACTAACATATTTTAATAATGTTAATTGTTAAATTTAAATCAATCAGCTGATAATTTGTTTTTAAAAAAATTTTCAGCTGATTAGATTTTTTATTCTTTTGATATTAAAAAAAATTACAATTATATGAATACAGGAGAATCAAACATATGCATGATATCTGGAATCCCTGGCATGGCTGTCAGAAGAAGAGCGAAGGTTGTGAAAACTGTTATATGATGTTTCTTGATAAGGTTCACGGAAACGGGAATTCAACCCAGGTGATTAAAACCGGTTCTTTTCGTTATCCCTTAAGCAAAAACAAAGACGGTTTGTATAAAATAAAATCCGGTGAATTAATTCGTGTCTGCATGACTAGCGATTTTTTTGTTGAAGGAGCCGACCTATTCCGAGAACAGGCCTGGGAAATCATCCGAAAAAGAAGTGATGTCATTTTCTTTTTACTTACTAAAAGACCGGAAAGAGTCTTACACTGTCTTCCGGATGATTGGGCAGATGGATATGATAATGTCTTTTTCAATATCACCTGTGAAAACCAAAAAAGAGCGGACGAAAGAATACCAATTCTCAGAAGTCTTCCTTTCAAACACAAAGGAATCATGACTGCTCCTTTATTAGGAGAAATCAATATCAGTGATTATCTAAAAGAAGGATTCATTGAACAGGTTATCTGCGGCGGAGAGAATTATACTGGCTGTCGTCCTTGCGACTATGACTGGGTTAAATACTTATCCGACCAATGTCAGAAAACTAACACTACCTTTGCTTTTATCGAGACCGGAACTAATTTTATCAAAGATCACAAAACCTATAATATTCCTAATAAATTCATTCAGACCAAAATGGCTTATAAAAGCGGGCTTTCCTATCAGGGCAAAAAAACAAATTATATTTTACGGGATCCCTTAGGCTGGGAAATCAAAGAAAATAAACTGTATCAGCCTAAATTCACCAGTGTCAACTGCAGTCAATGCGGAAACAGAATCATCTGCAACGGATGTCCCAACTGCGGAAAATGTAAACAGCTGCCACCTGATGAAAGTCTTTGATAGACATTCTCTAAAAAAATTGACAAGATTATTTATGTTTGTTATGATAGCTACCGCCATCGGAGGGTGAATAACCAAAATAGTTATTGACTGGATAAGATGTTGAGAGAAATCTTAATGTCTTATCCAGTTTTTTATTAAAAATTATGAAAGAAAACCAACTTACTCAAGGAAATATCCTTAAAAGCCTGCTTCGTTTCGCTATCCCAATTCTATTAGCCTTATTTCTTCAGGCCATGTATGGAGCAGTAGATTTATTAGTTGTCGGGAAATTTTCTCAGATAGCGGATCAGTCCGGTGTTGCCACCGGAAGCATGTTCACGACCGCTTTTGGCAATGTTATCACCTGTTTTGCTATCGGAGTCACTGTTCTGATATCCGAGGCCATCGGAAGCAAACAGAAGGAGAAAGCCAGCAAAGCCATCGGAACCGGAATTATTCTTTTTCTTCTTATAGGATTGATATCGACCTTGATTCTTACTATTTTTGCTCCTCAGATTGCAGTATTAATGAATGCACCAACTGATGCAGTCAGTCAGACCACCAACTATATCCGAATTTGTGGCGGTGGAATCCTTTTTATCATTGCCTACAATATCATAGGTGCGATTTTTAGAGGAATCGGAGATTCAAAAACACCTTTGATTACGGTTGCTATTGCCTGTGTCATCAATATCGGAGGCGACTTTCTCTTTGTTGTTGGTCTGAATATGGGGGCCTCTGGAGCCGCCTTAGCCACCATCATTGCTCAGGCTTTCAGTGTTATAGCCTCACTAATCATCATCAAATTTCGAAACATTCCGATAAAACTAAATAAAAAAGACATCCGACTTGATCCATATTATGTCAAACGAATTGTGATGATTGGTCTACCTGTCGCTCTTCAGGAATTGTTAGTTGGCTTTTCCTTTATCTTTATTCAGTCCACAGTCAACAAGATCGGTCTAGTCGAATCAGCGGCTATCGGAGTAGGCGAAAAAGTCTGTGCCTTCCTGATGCTGGTTGCATCCGCCTTCATGCAGTCAATGGCAGCTTTTGTCGCCCAGAATAACGGTGCTAAACAAACTGACCGTTCCCGAAAAGCCTTGCTATACGGAATTGAGGCAGCCTTAATAGCCGGAATCCTCATGGGGCTTTTAGCTTTCCTAGCCGGTGACCATTTAGCCAGTATTTTCTCAAATGATTCTCAAGTCATAGCTGCTACCCATTCCTACTTAAAAGCCTATTCAATTGATTGTGTGATGACGGCTGTTCTCTTCTGCTTTATTGGTTACTTCAATGGCTGTGAGAAAACAATTTTTGTCATGTTCCAAGGAATCTTTGGATCATTTCTGGTCAGAATTCCTTTGGTCTATCTTTTTAGTCAGATTGGAAACGAATCATTATTCCTGATTGGTCTAGCCACACCTATTTCCTCTCTTGTTCAGATTATCATCTGTCTCATCGCTTACTTCATCTTTAGAAAAAAAGATAAAGCTCAGGAAGCTAAGAAAATAACCGATGATGGTTCTCTGAATCAAGAAGACGCCTGATAATCCATTCTTAGATTTAATAAAACGGTAGAGAGAATCTGACTTTTCACACCTAGTAAAGAAAACTAAGCAATAAAAAACGTCCTGAATCAACAGGACGCTTTTTATTTTTTGGTTTAGAAGAAAGTGCCTCTGGCCTTTTCCTTCATCTCAGCTGATGCAGCGAAAGGAACACGAGTGGTGTAACCCTGCTTAGCGGCAACAAACTGATAGACTGGCCAACGCTGAATAGTAGTATTCCATTCAAGGACAGTGTCATTGTAGGTTTCTCTGGCGGCAGTGATTTCCTTCTGGAGATAGGAGTTCTGCTGCATACAGTCAGCAATCTCAGAATGAGCCTTAATGTCAGGATACTGTTCCATAGCAATGTTGACTTTGTTTCCGATGGATTCAACCTTGGAAGCAACTTCATTTCTGGCAGCATCACTGTTAGGAGTAACTCCACCACGATAGGCAGCTACTTCAGTAAGGATGGTCTTATCAAGATCAACAGCCTTATCAAGAAGCTTGGCAGCGTTCTGAAGAATGACAACTCTCTGTTCAAGATAGTTATCAAGCTGAGAAGCATTATGCTGAATCTTCTGCTGAAGCTGACGTAAGTAGGTACGGGCTTTGATGGTCATTCCTAAGAAGATGATTCCAGGAATAATACCAAGGATGAAGAGAAGAACGATAAAGACGTATGTTCCGGCTCCGACAGTTATCGGTATCTGTTTTTCGATAACATTGACATCACGGCCTTTTTCATTAACTGGGCCATTAATTTCGTCTAATTCATTTGCCATATTATAATCTCCTTTTTGTAGAATTATGTATATTCTAGCACTTATAATTTGAAAACAAATTTATTTAAGCTAAAGATTAATAATTAATTGTTAGAAGTATATTCAGATAAAGCAGCAACCAGCTTTCTTTGATAGGACAGAGTATCACTTCCTAAGGCTGAAGCATAGGAGTTAACTTTTTCCGAGAAAGTCTTCTTAGTTTCAGAAGCATTCTTAGCTTTCATCATAAGTTCTCTCTTAACTGGTATGTATTCAACCCAGCTGACCGGAATAACATGCATTCTTCCGTCTCCGCCCATAACTGAGTGATTAGTGACTCTTCTTTCACCACGGAATCCATAGGAAGTAAGTAAGGCTTTATCAGTATCACCTTCCTTAGACAGGAACTGAGTCTTCTTAATAGTACAGGTAGTACAAGTAGCAGGCTTAACCATATTTTCATCAAAGGAATTAGCAAGAGTTTCCATTTCATAGCTAGTAAGGTTAGAAGTAATCGGTTCATTGTAGATGTATTCTCTGGGCTTATTCATCTGATAAAGCGGAATAGAGATGACAGGAGCTAAATCAAAGTAGAGGCACTGGAAGTATTTATCGCAGTAATCAACAAAGGAATTGCGGCTAAGACGGCAATCATGACTGAAGAACTTAGTCGGATTTCCGTAAATATCTTCTCTCTGAGAATGCTTTGACTGAATATAGTTCAGTTTCTTAATCTTGGTGAAATTGAAGTCATCACCATATGGTTCATCGGATTTAATCAGATCAACCATGTTTCTCTGAGCCAGAACAGTGAAGAGCAGACGGAACTGAACTTCATTATCACGGTCAACGGCATGAAAGAGAACATCGAACTCATCATTTCCCATGCTGGTAAAGTTGGTTGAAGCATCATTATCCATAAGCTCCTTCTTTTCCAACTTATCAAGTTCCTTAGAACCTTTCTTAACCATTCTCTTAATCTTATTATCATCAGTTCCTTTTTCAACCTGAGGAGTTCTTGAAAAATGAAGATCAGGAGCAGCATCATTAGCATAAACGAGGAAAGTATCATAATTATAGACTGGATAGAATTTTGTTTCTGAGGCAGTCAGTGTCTGAGAATGAGAGATTGTAGTAGAATGACCCTGAGAATCAGTTCCATGAGTAGTCCAAGAAATAGTAATACTTCCGGTATAGGTCTTTTGAGAATCAATCTGATGATTCTGTCTGACAACAATGAAAGGATTTCCTTTGATTGATCCCGATTGGACAAAGGCGGTAGATTCCTTAGGATTATTATTATCAGTCAATCCATAGTGTTCATGCAGATATTGGAATTTTTCAACATCGAAGTTCTTATCCATCTGAATGAGAGGAGTAGTCTTTTCAATAACTTCAGCCATCATTCCCCAATCAAACAAAGCATTCAGAGGAGCCATCTGAGCATTGGCAGTAGCAAAAAGCTTATCAACCTTTTCTTTTAATTTTTCAGCTTTCAGTCTGCGGTTTTCCAATAGTTTCTGGATTTTGAGGCAAAGAAATACAATGATTCCGGCACCAAGCAAAACCAAACAGATTCCAACGATAAGTCCGACAGTCATCATGCCTTCAACAACAAAAGCTAAAATAATCATTACTAAGGCAGCGATGAAAACAAGAACATCAAGGATGATTAGAAGAACTTTAATAACAGTAGCACTTCCTACTTTCTTCAAAGCTTTCTGATAGGCAGCATAAGCAGCATTATATTCATCGCAGGTTGAATTATTTGCTTTCTCATCAATAGCCGATTTTTTAACCATCTCATTATAATATTCGATAGCATTCTGATGGCATTTATCCTTTAGAGTCGACCATTCCTTAAGAGGCTCAAGAATTGCATTATCTTCCATAGTTGTTCTCCTTCTGAAATAACAAGAAAATTATATCATTATTAAATAAATATCAACGATATTTTTTTAAAAGAAAACCAAGGACCAGAAACAATAATACTTATAACTGACTTTATTTGGAGTCAGGCTGAGCACCGGTCCAGGTTCTTCCTTCAGTTATCAAGGTCACTAAAAGAGCACAGCTGAAGATAATTAAAACAATAATCATGAAAAACGGATTAAGGGAACACTCACTGGCACAGAGAATCATCATGACTAAGGTAAAGATTCCGGTGTAATAGTATAAATATTTAAAATCTCCCGGAAGATAGACTGAAAAAAGAAGTAAGAAGAATAAGGAAAGCAATCCATTAATTGCCGGAACATAGACAAGTGATAAGGTATTAGCTTCAATATTTACAATTGTATCAAAGAAAATCATTGCAAAAGCCACAAAAGATACTACTCTGAAGATTCTTGAGAGTTTAACATTCTTAAGAAAATTCATGCGGTTCTTAGAACTAGAATCCGGCATAATTTCAGATACTTTCTTCTCAATAGTTTTATTTGTTTCACCACCATTAAGGAAATCATAAAGGCTATCAGCATTAGTGTTTTCATTAAAAGCAATTTTTGATTTCAAATAGCGGTTTAAGGATTTAATGAAATATATCAAGTTAAGAAAAACAGCAATCAGGCAATAAACTATCTGAATCCAAAAAAGAGCGTTCATATCAAATACTCCATGAATTCCTTCTACTTTCAGAGAAAGAAAGAAATCATGATACATGAACAAAACAAAACCAGTTTCAATAAAATAAAAGAAAGAAGTCCTAATTGGTTTATAAAGACAGAATAGCCCTGTGCCTACAACTAAACCGATAACCATAAGACAGGGAACCACTACTTCAAGAGAAAAATTGCTCTCGTTGAGATAATAAAGGACCATTGAGGGGATAACCAAAAAGAAGGCCATTGAAAGAATAACAAGAATTCTGTTCATGACATCGATTCTAGTGATAAAACCGCCAAATCTTTTTAAAGCATTTTTCATTTCCTTATTATTCTATTATTGTATATGAAATTTTGTTAGATATTTCTTTTGATAATTCACTTTTGATGATAGTAAACAGAGTAAAAAATATTCAGTAATACAACAAAGAAAACTCTTTCCTGTTGTATAATATAAACAGAGGAAACCATTGTGGCTTATCAAGCGTTTTATAACAAATACCGTCCTCAGTCTTTTGAGGAAGTAGTCGGACAGAAAGCAATTGTCGAAACCCTTAAGAATGCAATTTCCGAAGGTAAGATTGCTCATGCCTATCTTTTCTGTGGCCCAAGAGGAACCGGAAAAACTTCCATGGCCCGACTTTTTGCCAAAGCTTTAGACTGCAAAGAAGGCTTAGGCAAGCAATGCAATTCCTGTGACAGCTGTAAGGCTATCACACAGGGTGACCATCCGGATGTCATTGAAATCGATGCTGCCAGTAATTCCACCGTTGATAGTGTCAGAGACTTAGTTGATAACGTCGCTTATCAGCCAATCATGTCACGCTACAAAGTCTATATCATTGATGAAGTCCATAATATGTCTAATTCTGCTTTCAATGCCCTTTTGAAAACTTTAGAAGAACCACCCTCATTTGTTGTCTTCATTTTAGCTACCACCGAACCCCAGAAAATCATTCCGACTATTCTCTCCCGAGTTCAGCGTTTTGATTTCAGCAAGGTCACTGAAGCTGACTTAGTCTTAAATATGCAAAGAATTCTAAAGGCTGAAAATGTCAGCTATGATATCGAAGCCCTTAAGGCGGTTGCTTCCTTATCTGATGGCGGTGTCCGTGATTCCTTGTCCTTACTTGACCAACTAGTCTCCTACTCCGGAACCAAAGTCACCATGGAAGATGTTGATAATCTTTTCGGATTATTGTCTTTAAAAGATGAAATCAGCATTGTCCATCTTCTTCACGAAAAAAAGAGTGATGAATTAATTAAATTAATTCGTGAGAAATACCGCAAAGGCATGGATATCATCCGACTTCATTCCGATCTTATTGCCATATATAAAGATCTTCTTCTCTATAAAACAACCAGTGATGAATCACTTCTTGATAAGCTTTCTAAGACCGACTGTGAGGGATTTGATGAACCATTAGAAACCTTAGAAGACAACATCAAAACCTTGATTTCAGCTAAAAGAGATTACCGGAATTCCGATAACCTTCTTAATCATCTGGAATTAACTCTTCTCTCGATTATCTTAGGATACAATCAGCCAAAGGTCATTCGGATGGAAAGCAAAGAGCCAACTAAGAAAGAACCTGTTCTTGCCAGTAAGGCTGTCGTTGTCGAGGCTAAAGCATCCGGTTTCGAGGCTAAGCCTGTCGAAGAAGAAAAGAAAGATAATAATGACATCATCAAATACACACTAGACGAATTGGTGAATTTAATGATGATGGCTATTCCTGAAGAAAAAGTGAAGGAAAGAAAAGCCGTCTCTGATCAATGGGAAAACCTTAAAGACCGGTTTGCTTTCTCTAACGCCTATGAAGCCAGAGCTCTCTACGGATCAAAGATCAGACTGATTGGTGGAAATATTATTCTAGTCACCAATGAAATGTTGGCCGAAAAGATTAAGATCAATAAAAAATCCGCTCAGATTGCTTTTGCTACCATCAGCAAAGAAACCTTCCAAAAGGAATACCATGTTCTTGCCATCAGCAAAGCCGAATTCATTGAAGCCTACAACCTTTTCAAAAAGACTTCCAAAGCTGATCCAAAGCCTTGCACGATTGATTTCGGGGAAGAAACTAAAGCCTCAAGTTCGACTGATTTCTTTAATGAGTTAACCGCTCAATAAAAAATAAAAAAAGGAGAAAAACATTATGGAAGATGAAGATATCAACCTCAAAAGAGCCAGAGAAAGTGCTGACTATGCTGTCCTTCAGGACAAAGTTGAAAACTACAAGACTAAACTGATCAACATTCAGAATAAGGAATACCAGGGAAAGTATCAGGGAATCAACATTAAGATGAAGGGTGATTTCACTATGCTTTCTACTTCTATTGATCAGTCTTACTATGAAACTGCCAGCTGTACTCAGATTGAACATGGCTTCCTCATCTGCTACACCAACCTCCATGATGCCATCGTTCAGGAACAGAAAGACATCACTGAGCAGATGCAGGCTGAAATCGCCCGTTACCAAGCCACCGCTATCAATAATAAATAAACAATGGAACAGATTGACGTTGTCAGAGATCTCATCGAATGCTATAAAAAACTTCCGGGTATCGGTGCTAAGACTGCTGAAAGGCTGGCTTACGCCACTTTGGATTTAACTCCTGAAGAAAGAGAAGCTTTCATCAGCGCTTTTTTAGACTGCAACACCAAAGTTAAGAAATGCCCTAATTGCGGTCTTTTCTATACTGATGTCTGTCCTGTCTGTTCTGACAAAACCAGAAATCATCTAGTTCTTTTGGTTGTCTCAAACAGCAAGGATATCTATTCAATTGAAAGAACAAAAAATTATCAGGGCACTTATTTCACTCTTAGCGGAACCCTCTCGCCTTTAAGAAACCGAACACCGGATCTGATTGGAATTCCAAGACTGAAAGCCCGGGTTGAGAAAGAAGGAATCAAAGAAATCATTCTCGCTCTTCCGACCGATTTGGAAGGTGAGACCACTTCTCTCTACATTGCTAACATCTACAAAAACAATCCCGAGATTAAAGTCTCACGGTTAGCCTATGGGCTTCCTGTCGGAACTAACCTTGAATATCTTGATAATCTAACCATCTCTCAGTCGCTGAAGGGAAGAGTCGTACTTAACAATGGAGATAATGACAATGAATCAAAATAAAGGATTATTTATCACTTTCGAAGGCTGCGACGGCTGTGGAAAAACCACTGCCATCAGAAAAGTCGACGAAATCCTTACTAAGAACCAAATCGAACATGTTCTCTCACGAGAACCTGGCGGAAGTAAAATTGCTGAACAGATCAGAGGAATCATTCTTGATAAGAATAACACTGAGGAAGACAGCCGTACCGAAGCTCTGCTTTATGCCGCTAGCCGCCGTCAGCATCTGGTTGAAGTAATTAAACCAGCCTTAGAAAACGGAACTCTGGTTATCTGTGACCGTTATATTGATTCATCCTTAGCCTATCAGGGTTATGCCCGTGGATTAGGAATCGATAATGTCATGTCAATCAATGCTTTTGCTATCGAAAACACCATGCCTGACCTGACCTTCTTTTTAGACCTTACTCCGGAAGAAGGCTTAGCCAGGATTCAGGGCCGTAACCGTGACAGTGACCGTCTTGATAATGAGAAGCTTTCCTTCCATAAGAAAGTCTATGAAGGCTATAAAATCATTAATGAGAAATACTCTTCCAGAATTTTTTCCATTGATGCCCGACAGACTCCTGACGAAATTGCCAACGAAATTGCTTCTGTGATCTTTAAGAAATTATCAGAAAAATAGTTTTTACGATAAAATCATTACAAAAACTATATTTTTTTATCTTCTTTATTCAGTGATTTAACTTTATAATTATATAGATACCAATGAATAAAGAAACTCTAATTAAATATGAACCGAGACTAGCTACCCTTTTTGTCAATTCCCGGAAAAAGAATCGCTTAGCTAATGCCTATCTGCTTTATGGAGATAGGTCAGCTCCCTTAAAAGATATTGCCGTTTATCTGGCTATGTCTTTAAATTGCGAAAAAGATTATTTAGCCTGCCATGAATGTCCATCCTGCAAAAGATTCGATGAAGGCATTCATCCGGATTTCAATCTGATTGACGGACAGTATCAGACCATCAAAAAAGATGATATCAAAACTTTGGAAAACAAATTTGCTTTCTCAGCTTTAGAAAAAGATCATCGCCTTACTTATGTGATTAACTGCATCGACAACATCACCGAAGAAGGTGCTAATGCCATTCTTAAGTTTCTTGAGGAACCGAAAGAAGGACAAGTCGCTTTCCTTACCAGCTACAACATCACCAAAGTACTTCCGACCATTCTCTCCCGCTCCATTCAGATAAGAATAGATCCTTTAGATACATCGGCTTTCTATCAGCAGCTGATGAATGAGGAATTCATTGTCAAAAAAAAGAAAACCCACCTTTCTTCCCCGGAAGCCTACATTCTTTCAAGATTCACCAGTGAGATTTCACAGGCCCGCTTCATGATTGAAGAAGAAACCGGATTTGATGACGGATATCAGGCAGGAGAAGCTTTTCTGAATGATTTAGCTGTCAGCAGCGAAAAAGCTGGATACACACTTCTTCTCAAAACCGCTCAGATAAAGGAGCTAAAGTGTTATAATTGGTTGTATCTGACACTTAATGAAATCTATAAAGATGTTCTATTACAGGAAAACGATCCTGACAATCCCTTCAATGACATTATCAGGAGTCTTGAAAATAAGAAGCCGCAGATTCAGAACGCAAAGAAAATATTGGATGAAGCCTTAGCATTGAAACAGATCAATCTTAACCCCACCGCAATTCTGTCAAAAATGATTCTGGCTTTGGAAGATGAGGATTAACACATGATTACTTTATTAGGAATTCCATTCGATTTTGCCGGTATGACATATTATCAAACCAAGAAAGATGTTGCTTTAGGCGATATGGTTGTCTGCCCAACAGAGCATGGAACTTTCATTGGTGTTGTTAAGAAGCTCAGGGTTCTTACTGAAGAAGAAACCCAGAGACCAAATTTCTCAACTCTTTATCCCAGCATCAACCGAATTGCCACTTTCCAGGATAAGTCCTTCTTTGAAGAATCTGATTCCCGAGAAAAAAAGATTACCCGTGAAACTCAGAACCAGGCCGATTTACTGAAGCTTGATATGAAGGTTCTCAATTCCCATTTGGATATTGATGAGGATAAAGTCCTTATCACTTTCAGTGCTGAACAGCGTGTCGATTTCCGTGAATTAGTCAGAATTCTCAATGGTTCTTTCCATCTCCGTATTGAATTACGTCAGATTGGTCCCCGTGATCAGGCTAAGACTATCGGTGGCATCGGACCCTGTGGTCTACCTTTATGCTGTTCAACCTTCCTTAATTCTTTTGATGGCATTTCCATTGCCATGGCCAAGAATCAGCTTCTGGCAATCAATATTCCTAAGCTTAGCGGACAGTGCGGAAAACTTATGTGCTGTCTGAAGTTTGAAGATAAGGCCTATTCCTTAGTCAGACCTCTTTATCCCAAAATCGGAGAAAAATTCACCTATAAGAATTCCACTTATTCAGTCTCCGGACTCAATCTTCTTAACGATACCATCACTGCCTATAACGGTGATAATTATGAATCCTTCTCTAAAGAAGAATACGAAAGAGTCAAAAACGGTCTTGAAAAACAGACTGCCCCCACTCTCAAGGCTGATATCAATGCCGGTATTGATTTATCCGGTCATGGTCTAAAAGAAACTAACCGCCGTATTTCTCAGATTAATCAGACTGAAGAAAAACACAAAGAAGATATTATTTCTAAAACCTCAAGAACCCCTGTCAACAATAACCAGAATAGAAATAATAACAATAATCAGAATAGAAACAATAACCGAAACAACAACAACCCTAACCGCAGCACTCAGCCAAATAATTCTAATAATCAAAATAGAAATAATAAAAACTATCAGAATAAGAATAGTTATCAGAATAACACTTCAAGCACTAATTCAACTAATAACAGACATAACAACTCCTTTAATAACAATAGAAACGGAAATAGCTTTAACAGAAAGAACCCCACCAATGCTCCTAAGCCAGCCAATTCCGGCTTTATACCTGTAAGCCAAATTTCCGATAAATCAGTTCTTGATGTCAAGCCAGTGAACAAAGATGCTAAGAAATAATCCCTATTCCAAAGAAGATTCTCCGCTTATTGCTTTAGTTACTACTCCAATCGGAAATCTCAAGGACATCACTTACCGAGCAGTCGAATACCTTAAATCAGCTGACATTGTCGCCTGTGAAGATACCAGAAATACTGGTATGCTTCTTAAGCAGTATGACATCAAGCCTAAAAAGCTGATTTCGCTTTATGCTCAGACTGAGCTTAAACAGGCAAAAGAAATCGTAAAGCTGGTCAAAGCCAAAAAGCTTAAACTAGCCTATTGTTCTGATGCTGGAATGCCTGGGATTTCTGATCCTGGTGCTCTTCTGGTTCAGGCTGCCTATGATGATAACGTTCCCGTTACCATTCTTCCCGGTGCCACTGCCTCCTTATCAGCTTTAGTTATCTCGGGCATTGATAGTGCAGATTTCACTTTCTTAGGCTTTCTCCCAACTAAACCCGGTGCCATCAAGAAAATGCTGGAAGAATACAAAGACAGAAAAGAATCCTTGATTTTCTATGAATCACCTAAAAGAGCCAGTTCAACCATTGCTCTCATGCGCGAAGTTTTCGGAGATAACCGAGAAGCTTCCTTAATCAGAGAACTGACCAAGATTCATGAGGAAGTCGTCCATGGCACACTTTTAGAACTGAACGCTGCCATTAAGGATGAAGTCAAAGGTGAATGTGTCATCATCATCAAAGGTGCTGAAGCCCGTCAGGAAATCACCGAAGAAGAGATTATCAACCTTCTGAAAACCGGACTCAAATCCGGAAAATCGCTTTCCGAGCTTTCAAAAGAAATTGCTCAGAATACCGGTGCAAAGAAAAACCTAGTCTATAAACTAGGTCTCAGCCTCTGATACTGAATAATCAAATAATTACCTAAGCCAATAATGGCTTAGGTTTTTTGTTTTCAGCGGAAAATTCGTTTTCTATCGGATATACCAATAAAAAGACAAAAATCAGGCCGCTTGGATCAATTCCGAAAGGTACCCGCATTTCAAAGAAACCGTAAATAATGGTAATTAATATAACAAATAAATAAGTGAAGGAAATCAATGGTTTTCTAAAAGCCAGGCTTATCGCATGATAAACCAAAACTCCAAAACAGAGAATTTGAGATGCTAATCCAACAAGACCGTAGGAGAGCAGAACATCAAGGAATCCGTTGTGACTTGACCAGATTGTCTGCTGACTGATCATTGTACCAAAGGTATTATAAATATTTATGAAAGGAATTTTTCCGTATCCAAACAGAACATAATAGAAGCTGGAAGAAAGCATATCAAGAGCCCTGGTATTCAAATCAAGTCTTGCCAGAACTGTTCCGCTGTCATTATATATTTCAAAAAGCCGACGGAAATGAATAGAAATTTCCCAGTTAGGGGCAAAGCAGAAAATCAAAAGACAGAAAATCACAATAAAAACAAACAAAACCATTGAGGAGATTGAATAAATTTTATAGTGTTTAAAGAAGAAAACCGAATTAAAAACCAGCATAACCATGAGAGTAGAAAAAATTAAGAAGAAAGGAGTACGGCTCTTCAGATAGAAACATGTAATAAAGAAATAGACAACTAATAAAAGAAATAAAGGATTCGGTTTCTTCTTAAAAGAAAGAATCATTGAAGCCAGTGATGCCATCAAAATAAAGAAACCATACACATTACGATGCGAAGTGAAACTGATTATACCATGATCAAAAGACTTATCCGAATTCGTGAAAATAACTTGGAGATTATTTACTATTTTAGCTGATTCAGTTATATAAGAAAAGATATTCATTACGATTGCGACAGCAATTAACAAGTATAAAAAGAAATTAACAACTTTATTAAACTTATTTGAAAATGTTTTGATATAAGTAAAGGCTATTCCAAAGAAAACAATTAATAAAGTTTCAAGAAGAAAGCTGATTATTCTCTCTGAAGCCGAAAAGCCAGCAAAAGGAATCGAATAACTTGCTTGCCTAATAGAACTAAAAATAACATAGGTCTGCTCTCCGTAAGGAAAAGCCACATTGGTAATAAATCTTGCTAATACAAAGAAAACCATCAAGGCCATGACGGTCTTTGAAATGAAAATATTTGTCTTCTGCATTCTTAAGAAAACAAAGAAACCAAGAAGAAAGATAAAAATAATAAACATCGGAATGAATAGTCCGATGTTCATGGCTTTATCAACCTGATATCCGATAATCATTCCAAAAAGCTTCAATCCTGAATAATCATCATTAAAGATTGTAGTTGAGTAAAAATATCCTAAGGTCAAAACCGCAGTAAGCAGAGTAAGAATAACAAAAACTGAAATATCAAGTATATCATTATCCTTTTGATTAACCAGACGGGAAATTATTCTTGGTGCTTTTGCCATATGTTTAATATTATACATTACAAAGCAATAAAAAACCTGTCTTCTTTCGAAAACAGGCTTAATTTATTAAAGAGTTTCCTTCTGTTTCTGATGAAGTCTGATTAATTCATCCTGAACAGCCATCTTATCAATAAGTTTCTTGATTATCAGATCAATTTTAGAGTTTTCTGAATAATCAGCATTTGTGAAGAAATCAACTCGACGATCCTCAAATAACTGCTGAGCTGTTGGCTTCTTTCCACGGCCATAAACCGCAATTGAAGCTCCGCCCTTGTCTCTGACCAACTTCATGCAGGGAACATCGGTAAGACCATCAGCAATATAAATCATATTTCTGAAAGGAACAGTTCTTTCATCATGTGGAATACTCTGATTGACACGGTCATTATCTGACATATTGAGAGCACCCTTGTTGATTCGGAAAAGGAATTGAGTCTTAGTTGTATAATTAACAAGATTCTTTGGCCAAACAGCATTATCATCAATATAAAGGAATTCACAGGCAAAAACTTTCTTGAAGTGTTTATATATTGAAGATCCTTCAATTATTTCCTTGTTTCCAGAGGAAATGACATAGTGCTGAATTTCTACGCCTTTAGTTTCACCATAGGCATTAATCCGGTCAAACCAGCCTTCAACACCAGGATAAAATTTAATATCCTTACCTAATTGAACAAAAGCTTCACGATTAATCGGAAGTCCTTTTTCTTTAGCCTTTTGAATCATCAGATACATATAGGCTAATAAGCCATCCATTTCATATTTCTGAGACATGTAATTAGTATCCGCCCAAAAATCTTCGGATTTAATTTTCAGCGAAGGAATAAAAGAATAGTTCTGCATATCACTTGTACAGAGGGTTCTGTCAAAATCGTACAGCAGGGCAATTATTGGTTTACTCATATAAATACCACCTTTATGCTATTATAGTTCATTTTTTCGCTTTTTTCATCATTAATGATTAAACAGCTACAATAGAAGTTGCTTTCAGCAGCAATTACTCAATATCATAATTAATAAAACATAACTTTTTACAAATCCTTTACCAAAGAAAGTTCTATAATATTCGTATATGAAAACATGTCCAAAATGTCTAAAAGAAATACCGGATCAGGATTGGTATTGTCCTTACTGTCATACCCGAGTACCTTCCGGGCAGAAAGGAACCGGCCATGCCACCATGGGTGACTTTGATAGTTTCTATAAATCAAATCAAGGTTCAGTTTCTAACGAAGATAAGTCAATGCTTTCGGATAAGAATCATGGCACTGGTTTAGATGAAGACGGAATCGAACCAGAGCAGCCTTATTCGCTTTCGAAATTCGATAAGTACAATAACTAGGAAAAGAAAAGGGGCTTCCTCAGCGGAAGCCCCTTTTTTTAATTTAGTAATCCATGTCTCCGGCACCGGCAGCAGCAGCAACTGGAGCAGCTGGTTTAGGAAGCTCAGTCACAACAGCTTCGGTAGTGATGAATAAGGCAGAAATAGAAGCAGCATTGATGACAGCGGTTCTGGTAACCTTAGCTGGATCAATAATTCCAGCTTCAAGCATATTGACCCATTTTCCGGTCTTGGCATCAAAGCCTAAATCACCTTCCTTGGTCTTCTGCATTTCAACAATGTCAGCACCTTCATATCCGGCATTCTCACTGATCTGAGATAAAGGAGAAGTCAGGGAATTAAGAACAACATTGATACCCTTCTGAATATCAGCATTATCATTCTTCAGTTTTCCCTTTAAAGTACGGTAAACTTCCATTAAGGCAGTTCCGCCGCCAGAAACAACGCCTTCATCAACAGCGGCTGAAGTAGCATTGATAGCATCTTCAAGTCTAAGCTTCTTATCCTTGAGTTCAGTTTCAGTGGCAGCACCGACTCTGATGACAGCAACGCCAGCAGCTAACTTAGCAATTCTCTTCTGGAGATTCTTCTTATCATAATCAGACTTGGTAGAATCAAGCTGACCTTTAAGTTCTTTGACACGGGCAGAGATTTCCTCTTCCTTGCCGGCACCATCAATAATGGTGGTGTTATCCTTAGTAACCTTAACCTTCTTAGCAGAACCTAAATCATTGATAGTGATATCCTTAAGATTCATGGAAAGATCCTTGGAGAAGAGATTGGCACCAGTCATGATAGCAATATCCTGAAGAGTGTTCTTCTGGTTATCACCAAACTCAGGAGCCTTGACAGCAACAACATTGAAGGTTCCTCTGAGCTTATTGACAATAAGAGTTGAAGCAACATCATTATCGACATCATCAGCGATGATCAATAAAGGACGATGAGTCTCAACAACTGACTGAAGCATTGGAAGAATATCCTGAATGCTGCTGATTTTCTGATCAGTGACCATGATGAAAGCATTCTCAAGTTCAGCAACCATTCTCTCAGTATCAGAACACATATAAGGTGAAATGTATCCCTTATCAAAGGCCATACCCTGAACTACTTCTAATGTAGTATCAAAACCCTTGGATTCATCAACAGAGATAACTCCGTCTTTTCCAACCTTATCCATAGCTTCAGCAATAATCTTACCAATTCCATCATCACCAGCAGAGATTGCGGCAACAGAGGCAATATCAGCAGAGGTTTCAATCTTCTTAGCCTTCTTAAGAATTTCATCGGAAACAGCCTTAGAGGCAATTTCGATGCCCTGTCTGACAAAGACAGGATTAGCACCCTTATCGACAGCTTCGAATCCTTTATGGATCATGCTCTGAGCCAAAACAGTGGCAGTGGTAGTTCCATCACCGGCAATATCATTGGTCTTATTAGCGACTTCGTAAACTAACTTAGCACCAACATTCTGTTCCTTGTCGCTAAGTTCGATTTCTCTGGCAATAGAAACGCCATCATTAACAATGACTGGTGATCCATAGCCCTTATCAAGAGCAACATTTCTGCCCTTAGGTCCTAAAGTAAGCTTAACAGTATCAGCTAAAGCGTCAACACCAGCGAGCATATTGTCTCTGGCAGTGGCACCATATGTAATTTTCTTTGCCATAATTATTTTTTATCCTTTATTAAATATTAGTCAACAATAGCCAGGATATCTTTGTCCTGAATGAGCATCATTTTTCTTCCGGCTTCTTCGTAATCGGTTGTCGAATATTTCTTATAAATGACTTTCTGACCGACTAAAGCCTGAACCTTGATTTCATGGCCTTTTTCATCGACATAACCAGGTCCGACAGCAATAACCTTAGCTACGGCTGATTCGTTTTCATGAGAAGTTGCGATGATAATTCCACCAATCTTCTTTTCTTCAGGAATCTTTTCCAAAACAACATAATCTCTTAATGGTTTAATCATTTAAATATACCTCCGGTATGCCTTTTTTATCAGGCAACATTTATTATAGGTTGAATTTTAGCAATTTCAAGTGGCAAGTGCTAATTTCTAAGATTGATAATATTTTTAGCATTCAAAAATTACGATAATTATCGTATTTTTTTGGAATGAATCAATTATTCCATTTCTGCGGATTTATTCAAAAAACAGCTAATTAAACGCTTTGGAACCAGATGAGAAAGGAAATGAACGAGCTTCATCTTGAATCCAGGAACAATCTCCAGTTTCCCTTTTAGAATACCATTGACTGCAACCTCAGCAACCTTTTCCGGAAGCATGGCATTTTTTGATAATTTAACATTGGCAGTTTTACCAAAGTCAGTTTTCACTGGACCGGGGCAGAGAGCTGAAATAGTTACCTGGGATTTTTCCATTCTCAGTTCACGATGATAGCCGTGAACAAGAGAATAGGAAAAAGCTTTGGTCGCATAATAGACATTCATATACGGGGCAACTCCAAAACTGGCGGCGGAACAGGTAACAAGGATTCTTCCTCTTCCCTGCTCTTTGAATCTTTCCATAAAAGATTTCACTAATATCAAAGTAGAAATATCATTCAGCTTCACCATAGAAATCTCTTTTTGAATATCAGTATCCTCATATTTTCCGATGTCACCGAATCCAGCATTACTGACAAATACTTCAAAGGGAATATTATTTATTTCT
>Ga0172378_10000098_pt1 | contig 63538 bp, 53 predicted proteins | sample GrowelOW332metaG_FD_119755 | JGI IMG/M metagenome (GOLD analysis project Ga0172378, IMG submission 119755) | Groundwater microbial communities from an aquifer near a municipal landfill in Southern Ontario, Canada - Pumphouse #3_1 metaG | ecosystem: Environmental > Aquatic > Deep subsurface >... | reverse complement strand
TGTAACTGCAACTTATTCAGACAGCACAACTGGAACAATTGCAAACAGCGAATGTACATTTACAGGTTACGACATGGCTACAGCAGGCACACAGACTGTGACTGTAGCTTATTCAGAATTGACAGCGACTTATGACATTACTGTTCAAAGTGCAAATACAGAATCTATAGCAATTACTACACCTGCAACAAAAACTTCTTTCACTGTAGGAGATACTTTTGATTCAACAGGTATTGCTGTAACTTATACAGATACAAACAATGCTACTTCAGATGTAACTTCAAGCTGTGTATTTTCTGGCTATGATATGGCAACTGCAGGCACTCAAACTGTTACAGCGACTTACAATACACTTACAGCTACATATAGTATTTTAGTTGTAAACGCAATTCCTTATTCAGTGTCTGGCGCAATCTCTGCTTCTACTGAAGTAAAACCAGTGGCTGTTACTTCCACAACAGGCGCTTCTGTTAGCTTCTGGCTTGGAACAGATTTAGCTTCTGACTGGACAACAGTAATTAAAACAGTGCAGGGATCAATACAGCTTTCAACACTTGGATATTATCCTGACGGAACATGGAAAACAAACTGGTTTGAAAGTGCTGCAACATCAAGCAATGGTGGAGCATATAAAAGCTATTTCAATGCTGCAAGTTATGTAACAGTAAGCTTTAATACAGACAATACTATTACATTCTATAAAAACGGAGTCCTTCTTTTTACATACGCATCAACAACAACTGGCAATGATGATACAAGTTGTGCAATTTCTAATTTATGTTCTGCAGTTATTTCAGATTTAGCAAAAAGTGGCTTTACATTGAATCCTGATGAATCGACAGCGGAAACTGCAGATGTAACAGTGACAATGTATGACGCGTATGTCAATTCATCTGTGGACGCTACTAGTGCTGTAAGTTTGTATACAGCGGCGCTTAATACTGTTTCATCTATATCTATAAATACAGATGCCGCAACAACTACTTTTGCAAAAGATTCTACATTTAGTTTAAGTGGAATTGTTGTTACAGCAACAACAGCTTCTGGATTCTCTTTCATAGTAAACAGCGCTGACTATACAGTTGATTCTTCTGCAGTTACTATGAGTGCCGCAGGAACATACGATGTTACAGTTAAAGTTGGTAGCAATGCTTCTAAAACTTACAGTGTTACAGTAAATGCTGCAACTCTTTCTTCTATTGCGGTAAAAACTGCGCCAAAAGATTCAACTTATTATTTAAATGATAATATCAATGCCGCAGGTTTAGTTATTACAGCTACATATTCTGATAGTACAACTTCAGACATTGCTTATGACAATGATTCATCATCATTTACATTCTCTGGATTTGATTCAAGTGCAGTTGCAACAGGTCAAAATATAACCGTAACTTATGGTGAAAAGACAACAACTTTTAATGTTGACATTGTTACAGGAACAGAAGTTGCAAATATTTCTTTTGATTATACAGCAGGAATTACAGATGATTTTGTTGTTTATGCTTATGTTCAATATGGTACATATAAAGTAACAGTTAATGGAACATCAGAAACAAAAACCGGTAGTGCCTGGTGGAATGCTGATAATAAATATACAAATTATACCTTAGCTGACGGCAGTTCTGTAAATATGTTTATTGTTCCAACAGATGTTAACACTCTTGTTCTTGAAGGGCATGATTCTAATACCACATCAGCACAATATCTTGATTACAACAGCTACGATGGTAATGCATGGGGATATGGCGCAACTGTTACGTTTAATTTAACAAAGGCTGCTTGGGCACAGACAGCAGGAAATAGATATAAAGCAACAGTTTCACGTAGTGGCAATGTTGTAACATTAGTTGTTTATGACAAAAACTAACTTTGAATAACACATCAAATCTAAAAAAGTAATAAAAAACCGGTTCTACGCTTGTTCTTCACAACAGGCGCAACCGGCTTTTTACATCAACACGGAGCATTAGCCCCTCATAGGAGAACTAAAATGAAAATAACAATAAAATCAATTTTATGTGGAGTGCTATTATCCTCCGTGATTTTTTCTTGCAAATTTGAAAACACAAACACAAATGGAACAACAGGCAATTCTGAAACAACAAATACATCAGATGAAAATTTAAACAGCTATGTTTACTCAAAGTACTCAAACGGAACAACATTGGCAGGCTACACTCAGACAAAGTGGAACGCCGTTAACTGCCACGACCCAAAGCTTTTTCAGGACACAGACGGCACTTACTACGTTTATGCGACAGACGCAAGCTGCGGCAACATTGGCAACGTTGGACTTCATGTAAGATATTCAACAGACTTAATCAACTGGAAAGGAAGTTCGTCTTCCGCCATTGCAGGCTACTGGGACAAAAGCTTTATTGCGTGGGAAGATTACACAGCTTCATCAAGCGAAGTTAAGCAGAACAACAGTTCGTACACAGCGTACACTTGGGCGCCTACCGTTATAAAGCAGAACGGCTTGTACTACATGTACCACGGAGTAAACGCGACTAACGCTGTAAAAAGCGGAAGCACAACTTCAAGATGGACTTCATCAATTACATTAGCAATTGCATCTTCTGCAAAAGGACCATTCTATCCCGCAGAATTTATTTCATCATACAATGCAGATTCTGACACTGATAAAAATGAAAGTGACATTGTTTCAATTCAAGACATTCTTGAAAATTTAAATATTTCGTATGCTCAAAGTTTTCTTGTTCGCTATGCAGCGGGCGGCGGTTCAGGAACTGCAACAACAACTTCTGTTACTCCAACAATAGACGGTGCGGCTGTTGCTTCTCCTGACTATTCAAAAACAAACAACAATCGCTTTGGCTGCATTGACCCAGAGTTTGTCTATGACATGTCAGACGGAAATCTTATGACATACACAATTGGAAGCAACACTTGCTATGCCATGATTTACGGCTCATGGATGAACGGCATAAGCGTAGTTTATGTTGATTCAGATTCGCTAAAGCCTGTTGCAACAGAAGATTTTACTGACGGTAATAACAACTCAATTTCAACAGGAGACGAACTTGAAATGTCTCTTGACGAAGCAAACTATTACGCTTACCCAACAAGCACAAGCGCTTACCATTTAATAGGAACACGAATCGCAGGCGGCTACAGCGCGGGCTACGAAGGCGCTCAGCTTATTTACAATTCAAACACAGGCTACTATTACATCTTTGTTTCTATGGGCGACTTGTCTTATGAATACAGGGTGGGTGTTGGACGGTGCAAAACAATAGACGGAGCTTACTTAGACCCAAGCGGCAAGAGTATGCTTCTTTCAAACACATCAACTGATGAAAATTATAAAAACAACTACCATGCAATTGGCGGGAAAATTCTTGGAGCAGTAGAGCTTAATGGAGAGTACAGCTGGCGGTGTCCAGGCGGAGAATCTATCTTCCGCAATTCAGACGGGCAGATTATTATTGCGTGCCACTCTAGAACTAATTTCCAAATGGGCTACTACTTTTATTTGCAGTGCAGGCAGATGTTCTTTAATGAAGAGCTCTGGCCTGTATTGAATCAGAATGAATATTACAACGATTACACTGATATAACAACTGACGGAACAGAAGAGCTTTCTGCTCTTTCTAAAAGCGATATTGCGGGCACATACGACACAATTCTTACTGTGCGTGGAGCAGAAACAAGTGTTCCTGCAATTTTTGGAGAAACTCTTACTGCTGAATACAACACTTGCGACTCAACTCCAACCGCCTCTAAGACAATGGTCATTTCAGAAAACGGAACAGTAAGCGGCGACAACTACAGCGGCACTTGGACTTTAGCAAGCGACGGCTATACAATTACAATCAACTTAAAGGACTCTAGCGGGGCTGCTCTTGGCACATTCAAAGGTTACGTTCTTAACGCAGTTGACTGGGCAAGAAAGGGCAGTGTTGACCGCAGGACAATTACATTCACAACTTTGTGCAGCAACACAGCAGCAACAGAAGCTGGCGAATATTTCTGGGGCAACAAGCAGGCTGATTAAAATATTCGCTTCTAACTAAAAACAGTCAGAAGCGAATTCATTTATAACATTGTCAATTGTGGTTTCAAAAAAAGAACAAAGCTCTTCCTTGTCGTATTTGCTGTTTGAATAAAGCGTGTATTTTTCAGAGGAGGAAGAGTAGTCATTTGCAATTAAGGTTTTGCTTTTGCTGTCACAAGCGTAGACTGTCATTGCAGTGCGTGCTCTTACTCCAACAACATGCACTCCGTCTTTTACATTTTCCTTTTGAAATTTAAAGTGAACGTAGTAAAGGCTTTTTGCGCCTGCCTCACGTGCGATTCTTTTGTTTGTAATAGAGTTTGACTCAGGCACTATGCTGTAGTTTTGCGCCGCCTTTGTGTTGCTTAATGCGTTGATGAAATTTTTAACAGTGTTTGCGTAGCCGGATGACTTTTGTATTTTTTCCGCAGAAATGATTTCTATGTTTTTATCTAAAAGTGTTTTTTCAAATAAAGCAGCGGCGTAATTTATTCTTTCATTAGCTGTTGTTTGCTCAACGTTGTCTTTATCAATTGCCCTGTTTATTAAGCCTGTGATTATGCCATCGTCTGTCTGCTGCACTTTGTAATTTTCCGCAGTGCTCGTGGAGCCGTCGTATAAAGGAACAGTCGTGTTGCCGTAGACTGTAATTATTGCGGCAGGCTTGTAGGTGTCAATTTCACTTTTGTTGACCGGCATGATGATAAAATTAAAGCCCCCGCGGCTATTGTTGAAATAAAAATTGCGTATGTTTTCTTCATAAAAGGCCTCTTCTGATAAATATGTTATATATCAATTTTGAATAATAAACAACGTGCACTTCATGATGTTACATTGTCGTATTAAATTCACTTTATTTATGTAAATAGACATTTTTTGTAAGAATTTACTATCTTTCCTGTATAAACTATGTTATAGTATATCAAGAAACATAATAACATATCAAGAATTATAGAGGTAACTTCTATGCAGAAATTCATTAGAAAACTATTTGCAATATCATCAGCTGCAATTTTATCATGCACTTTTTTATATGCCGCAAAACGCGATGTTGACAAATACGTGTACACAAAATACGCAAATGCTCAAAGCGGCGCGCAATCTGACTGGGGCGCAATTAACTGCCACGACCCAAAAATCTTCCAAGATGACGACGGCACTTACTATGTCTATTCCACAGATGCGGCTGTTGGAGGAGCAGGGCAGAAGGGTGTGCAAATAAGAAGCTCCACTGACTTAGTTCACTGGACAAGCCTTGCTCAGTCAGCAATTCAGCATAAATGGGACAAGAGCTGGCTTAAATGGGTGAACTTCAACATGTCAAACGCTTCAACATGGGCGCCAACTGTATTTAAGCAGAACGGCCTCTACTACATGTTCCACGGAATAATCACAGACTCAAGAAGCCCAGGCTACCCTGACGCTGCAATAACAATGGCAATTTCCTCATCTGCAACAGGGCCTTTCTACCCGGCTGCAACCGCTGTCTCAAAAGATGAAAAAATAAAATCAGTGCTGGAAAGTCTAAACATAACTTACACACAGTCAATGCTTGTCCGCTACGGATATTACGACAGAAGCTTTGACTTTGACGCTGACGAAAGCATTACTGAATTTCCTATGAACAACACAGGAACATACGACACTTACAACGAAATGGACGCTGACATAAACAGCATGTCTTACGGCTTTGGCTGCATAGACCCAGAATTTGTAATTGATGTTTCAACAGGAAAAAATGTCGAGTTCACAGTTTCCGGCAGAAAATGCTATGGAATAACATACGGCTCTTGGAAGGGCGGCATTGCACTTATGTATGTTGATAAAGTTTCATTAAAGCCTGTCAATTCAGAAGGAAAAGAAATGGACGCACCCGCAGATTCAGAGTCTGGCGCTTTTGGAAAATTAGTTGCGGGAGGGTTTGGCGCGGCTTACGAAGGTGCCCAGCTTATCTACAATTCAGAAAACGGCTGGTACTATGTTTTTGTTTCAATGGGCAATCTTGACAACGAGTACAGAGTGGGAGTGGGACGCTCAAAAGAAGTTTACGGCCCTTATTTGGACGGCTCTGGAAGAAACATGAAGCTTGAGCCAATGGTTGCAAGCGACTACCACGAAATTGGCAGCAAGATAATGGGCGGCGAACAGCTAAAGGGCGACTACGGCTGGAGGTGTCCGGGCGGAGAAAGCATCCTTCGCACAAAAGACGGTAAAGTTGTTTTTGCATGCCATTCACGCACTTCTTTTTTACCAGGATACTTCTTCTTTTTGGAAGTAAGGCAGATGTTCTTTACAAAAGAAGGCTGGCCTGTTTTGAACCACAACGAATACTACGCTGATGAAAACTTCAAGGAAGAACTTGCTCCATTGACAGCAGAAGATGTTGCCGGCGCTTACAATGCAATTCTTACAGTAAGAGGAAACACTGTAAAAAACTACACACCTTACGGCGCTACAATGCCTGCAGAAGTTCATTACGAAGACGCAGTTCCCACTGACTCAAAAGAGCTTCTTTTAAATAAAGACGGCACTGTTGGCGGCAAAAACTACAGCGGCGCTTGGACTTTAGCTAGCGACGGCTATTCAATAAAAGTTGATTTGAAAACAGCAAAGGGAAAGTCAATTGGAACATTCAACGGATATGTATTAAAAGCAGTTGACTGGGCTTTGAAAACACCTGCAGCAAGAAAAACAGTCACCTTTACAACATTTGACGGTGAAAAAACAGGCGAATACTTCTGGGGAAACAAGATAATTAACAATAAGTAACTGTAATAATTGATACAGTTTTGCAAATAAATACTGTTTATTATAAAAAACACGTGTATTTTATGATAAATAACATAAAAAGAAGATTTATATCAAAATAAGTTGACAGATAGAAAAAGTGGGTTTACAATAAAAACAATTAAAGAAATGTACTTAGAAGGAGGTACTTGCATGAAAAAGACTATAACTGCTTTACTAGCATGTCTTTTGTTCTCTGCGGCGGCTTTCAGTGAGGAAATTACACTGATGATTTATGCTCAGCCACAGGAGAAGGCTATTCTTGATCAGGTTGTCGCTAGGTTTGAGAAAACTCATAAAGGCACAACTGTAAAAATGATTTCATCAACACAAGATGAATATGATGCGAAAATTCAGGCTCAGCTTGCTGCTAATGCTCTTCCTGATGTTTTTTATTTAGGACCGGGCGCTGTTCGTCAGTACGTTGACAACGGCAAAGTTCTAGACCTTGCTCCCTATGTTAAGAATGTAAAGGGCGTTGATTTTAATGATTTGTATGAAAGCGCGGTTGACTGCTACCGTTATGACGGAAAGCTATTGGGCAAGGGTGATTCAATTTGGGCATTGCCTAAGGACTTTGGACCTTTTGCTCTTGCGTATAACAAATCTCTTTTCCAAAAATATGGCATTCCTCTTCCTAGCAAAGACAAGCCTTACACATGGAAGGAATTTATTCAGGTTTGTGAAAAGCTTACGCAGGACACAAATCATAACGGACAGAATGACACTTTTGGCACAGGCTTGAATGTCCACTGGGCGTTCATACAATTTGTTTGGGGAAATGGAGCCGACTTTATTGACTCTTCAAAAACAAAGGTTGCAATTACAGATCCAAAATTTGTAGAGGCGCTTCAGTTCTGGGCAGACATGACTTTAGGCGGAACAGTTGACGGCTACAAGTTCAATCCTGTAACACCAACTTCAACGCAGGCACAGTCGCTAGACACTTACCAAAGGTGGATTAAAGGCGAGCTTGGATTCTTCCCAGCTGGCCCTTGGGACTTGGCTAAATTCAACGACCCGGAAGTTCTTAACTTTGACTATGACTTAATTCCATGGCCAGTACACACTTCTGCAAACCAGACTGCAACATACCGTGGCGGTGTAGGGTATGCCGTTGCTGCAAACACAAAGATTCCTAAAGAAGCCGCTGAACTTGCACTTTACCTTTCTGCTGATAAAGAAGCAAACACAATGTATTCTGACCAAGATTTGCAAATTCCTAACTTGAAGTCTCTTGCTTCCCGCTACACAAGCAAGCCTGGCAATCCTGCTAACCGTCAGGAGTATATTAATATTATTCAGAAGACAGGACGCGCATGGCCTGCAGACTACACTTACAACAGCGTCTGGTACGATGACTTCTATATTGGAATTCAAAAAGTTCTTGATGGCAAAATGTCTGCAAAAGATTATTGCGAAAAAGTTCAGCCTAAGATGCAGCGTGATTTGGATAAAGCTCTTCTTAAAGCACGTAAGAACTCAGCAAGATAAAATTAGTTGTAACAAATAAAATAAGGGGCTGCTTTAAAACGGCCCCTTCGTTTGACAGGAGCTTTTTATGAAAAATAAAATTATAAATAAAAAGAGAAAATTGGACGATGAAGCAAAAGCTGGCTTGCTTTTTATTCTTCCTCCAATAATTGGATTTTTACTTTTCACTGCAGGTCCGTTTCTTTTTTCAATATTTGCAAGTTTCACAAGCTGGGACTCAATGACAGATTTAACCGGTCTGTTCAAGATGGATGAAATTGACCGCGAGTTTTTTTACATTGGATTTGACAATTACAAAGAGCTGTTTTCCGACGGAGATTTTTGGCGCTCTTTGTGGAACACTTTGATTTATATGATTGGTATTCCAATCGGCATGGTTTGGGCTTTTGGTCTTGCCCTTTCATTTAACAAGAAATTACCTGGCGTTAAAGTTTATCGCGTTATTTATTATATTCCTGTAGTCTCTTCAATAGTTGCAGTTTCGCTTTTGTGGAAATGGCTCTACAACGGAGACTACGGTCTTTTAAATCAGTTCATAGAATGGGCTTTTGGAGTAAAAGGTCCAAACTGGCTTGACAATGCTTACACTGTAAAACCTGCCATTATGATTATGTGCGTGTGGCGTGGAGTTGGCAACACAGCGCTGCTCTACTTGGGCGGACTGCAGAATCTTCCACAGTCATACTACGAAGCGGCTGTTATTGACGGCGCAAATGGCTGGACAATTTTTAGAAAAATAACATGGCCTTTAATGCAGCCAATTTCTTTCTTCATTATAATCACTGGAATTATTGGTGGAGCGCAGATGATTGTAGAGCCTCAGATAATGACACCTTCAGGCGGACCGGACTACAGTTCTGCAACAATAGTGTTCTACATTTGGCAAAAGGCTTTTGGCTCTGCTGACGCAAAGGGTTACGCTTGCGCTGCGGCATGGGTTCTTGCAATTATTATCTTTGTTGTAACTGCAATTCAGTTCAAAATAAGTCCTTCTAGCGACAACTATCTTGAGTAAGGAGTATAAAATGAGTAATGCAAATGAATTAGCAAGATATGGCTCCCAAAAAAGAAACAAGACTTTAGGTAACTTTTTTATATATCTTTTTCTAACTTTAGGCGCTTTGATAATGGTCATTCCTCTTATATGGATGTTCTTCTCTTCTCTTAAAACTCCTGGGCAGTTTTTAACAACACAGCTTTCTTTAAAAATGCCAAGCAATCCTCAGTGGGGAAACTACACAAAACGTGTTTGGGAAATGGATCCAAAACTACAGCGAGGTATTTTAAACTCTATAATCATTTCGTTCAGCACAATTATTGTTGGAACATTTGTTTCTTCTCTTGCGGCTTTTGCCTACGCCAAGTTGCGCTTTCCTGGAAAACAGAAGTTCTTCTTGGCGGAACTTGCCACAATGATGATTCCTTTTTCTATCATCATGATTCCACAGTTCATTATCTATGCAAGAATCGGCTGGCTTAACACATGGGCGCCTTTGATTATTCCAGGAATGCTGGGCAATGTTTCAATGATATTTTTCTTAAAGCAATACATGTCAGGCCTTCCTACCTCTATGATTGAATCTGCGCGTATAGACGGTGCCGGCTACTTTAAGATTTACTGGTCAATTATTCTTCCTAACGCAAAGCCTGCTATTGCGGCACAGGCAATTCTTTGGTTCATGGGCGCTTGGAACGACTACTTTGCACCAAGTATTTATTTGAACGATCCTAACAAGCTTACAATTCAAGTTATGATCAGCCAGTTGAACGCAATGTACGCAATTCAAACTGACTACCCGTTGCTTCTTACAGCTTCAGTGTTAGCTATGCTGCCTGTATTGATTATCTTCATGATTTTCCAAAAGCAGATTATTGCTTCTGTTGCAATGACAGGTTTGAAATAAAAAAAATATCTACTAATTTTTATGGATTGCATTCTAAGCAAGTGCAGTCCATTTTTTTTATAGTGATTATCGTTTTATAAAAGGTAGTTAAAATGTTATTAGAATTAAGCGGATTCACATTTGCGCATGACCCAACAATTGTTAAGGAAAAAGACACTTACTATAAATTCTGCACAGGCTTTGGCATTCCTATATGCACTTCAAAAGACTTGCATTCATGGTCTTTTACAGGAAGAAGTGTTTTTTCAATAAGCCCAAAATGGATAAAGGACAAAGTTCCAAAATGTAGAAAGCTTGATTTCTGGGCTCCTGAAGTGGTTAAAAGAAACGGCATGTGGAGAATTTATTATTCTGTTTCTACATTCGGCAACAACAGGTCTGCAATTGGACTTGCGCAAAATAAAACCTTGGACCATTCGTCAAAGGAATACAAGTGGCAAGATTTAGGCATTGTTATAGATTCAACTCCAACAAGAAATTACAACGCAATTGACGCGGCGGTTTGCGCAAACGAGCAAGGAGATGACTTCCTTTTATTCGGTTCTTTTTGGAGCGGTCTGCAGCTTGTGCCATTAAATGAAAATGGATTTATAAAAGAAGATTCAGCTATTTTAAATATAGCCTCTAGGCAAACTCAGCCTAAACCAATTGAAGGCGGCTTTATATTTTATCATGAAAATTTCTTTTATCTTTTTGCGTCACATGACTTTTGCTGCAGGGGAACGGCAAGCTCTTACCACATTGTAGTTGGCCGCTCTGAAAAAATAAGCGGGCCTTATTTTGACCAGTTTGGAGTTGATATGAAAAACGGCGGTGGAACAACTTTACGCGACGGCTTTAGCTATAAAAGATGGGCAGGCCCTGGGCACAATTCTGTATTCACAGATGACAATGGAAAAACTTTTATAGTGTACCATGCTTACGACAGGGAAGATGAAGGAAAGTCAAAGTTGCAGATAGAAGAAATACAATGGAAAGAAGGCTGGCCGTTTTTGAAATAAAAAAAATCCCGCATCTTAATAAAAGATACGGGAAGCTACAGGAAGTAAATAATTTGAGAATCTCTAAAAACAGCAATCTCTAGAGATCTGTGTGGTTATTCTTTTACTCCTCCAATTGAAATACCAACAATAAAATATTTCTGCATGAAAGGGTAAACTAAAAGAATAGGAACTGTTGCCACAACTGTAATTGCGGTCCTTATGCTTACAGGGGTAACCATTGCGCTTGCTGAACCTGCGCCCGCCATTGCCAATGCTCCAACATCTGCGGCGCTGTTGCTTTGGTTCTGGCTGGACTGCAAAAATTCCATAAGAACATATTGCAAAGAATGCAAGTTCACTTTTCCAGAAGCGTAAAGGTAAGTGTCAAACCAGCTGTTCCAAGCTCCAACTGCAACAAACAAAGCAATCATAGCGATTGTAGGAACAATAAGCGGCATTATTATCTGTAGAAAAATTCTAAATTCACCAGCACCGTCAATACGCGCTGACTCAACAAAGCTGTCTGGCAATCCATTTATATAAGTTCTTACAAGAATAAAGTTAAAGACATCAATTAAGTTTGGCACAATATAGACTGCGAATTTATTTAAAAGCCCAAGCTGACGCGTTAAAAAGTAGCCAGGAATTAGGCCTGCGCTAACATACATTGAAACAACAAGAACTGCAGTAAGCGGCTTTCTAAGAACAAAGTCTTTTCTGCTCAAAGCGTAAGCAAGCATGCATGTTAAAAAAACACTAAGCGCAGTTTGAAGAACAGTGCGCACAACAGAAACTTTGAACGCGTTAAAAATAGCTCCTGTTGCAAAAACAGCCTTGTAGTTTTGCCAAGTGAAAACACGTGGAAAGAATTTAATTCCGCCTCTTAATGAATCAAGACCTTCGTTAAAAGAAATTGCAATGGTGTTCCAGAATGGATAAAGTGTTATTACAACAAGAAATGAAAGAATAATAAAATTCAAAACGTTAAAAATTACATTCTCTGCAAATGTTTTTCTTTTTGCCTTTTCATATTCTTCTTTTGTTGATTTATTTATTGAAAATGTTTTTGTCATATAAGACGCTCCTCTCCGCTCTTTTTAGCAATTTGGTTCGCCAGTAAAAGAAGCGCAATGTTTACAACATTTTTAAAAATACCTGCTGCTGTAGCAAGCGCATAGTTAAAACTAGAAAAGCCATATCTAAGTACGTACAAGTCTATTGTCTGCGCAACGTCCTGTATCATTCCGTTCTGCAGGAAGAAAGGCATTTCAAAGTTCGCGTCAAGAATATGTCCTGCGCTCATTATCATCATAATAATTATTGTTGACCTAATGCCCGGAAGTGTTACATGAAATATTTTTCCCATTCTTCCAGCGCCATCAATTTCTGCGGCTTCATACAAAGAAGGGTCTATTGCAGTAATAGCTCCAAGATAGACTATTGTGTTCCACCCAACTTCCTTCCAAACATAAGTCCATCCAATTATTGACCAGAAGTAATTAGGCTCTGAAAGCCAAAGTATAGGCTCCTTTAGCAAACCAAGAGACATTAAGATATTGTTGATTGTTCCGTCTTCAACAGAAAACATTGTAGAAACAAGCCCTGTTACAATTACCCATGAAAGAAAGTGCGGCAAATATGAAACAGTTTGAATAAATCTTTTTATAGCAATGTGTTTCACTTCGTTAAGCAAAACTGCAATTAAAATTGCTGTTATATATCCAAGTACTGTGCTTATTATGCTCATGCAGACAGTGTTGCGAAGAGTAAGCAAAAACTCCTTGTCTTTAAAAAGAAACGCGAACCACTTAAGACCAACCCAATGCTGCTCAAAAAAAGACTTCGCTGGCTTGTAGTCCTGGAACGCCATTGTCCATCCCCACAACGGAACGTACTTAAAAATAAACACATAGATAACAAGAGGTAAAGACATAAGAACCAGTTGCCTTTGTGTAAAAAGAAGCTGCCAAAAAGTTTTTTTCTTATTGATATAGACAGGGGAAATTTCAGAATCTTTTTTAAGCTGATTATTTTTCATTTTGTCCTCTGAAAAAATTGATTAAATAAACGGCACCTCTAAAAGCTTAAGTTTTTAGAGGTGCCATAAAACGGCAGTCATCTCTGACAACCGTAAAATATTTAAATTATAATTTTATTTTGTGCCATATTTTACAAGGCGCGCGTCAAGTTTGCTCTGCATAAATTCGTTGTACTTGTTGATGTTAGCATCGTCAAGCGCTTTCATATATTCAGACCAGTTAGCTTCAAAATCAGCAGGTTTTCCCATAATGATTTTTGGAAGATATTTTCTATAGGCCTGTTGGCATTTGTTAAGCGCAAGCTGTGCTTCTGAACCATCTGGTGGAGTTTCCTGCCACATAGGGAACCATGTACTGTTGTCTGGCGGATTCTTGTCCATAAGCTCTGCGTCGCTGGAAACACCGTATGCTTTCCAAAGCTCAACATCTTCTGGTTTTTGTGAAGCCAAATACTCTGAAGGAATATAGTTCATGTCGCAAGCATAGCCGTCGCTAAATGAGCCTTCCATTTTTGGAGCTGTTGAATACCATAGATCTGCCTTGTTCCGAAGAATCCAAGTTGCATCCTTCTGATCCATTCTTTGTTTTTCTGTTCTATAAGGCTCGTGGTTTTCATTGTACTGCCAATCTTCACCTTCAATGCCCCAGTGGAACACTCTTTGTGTCTCTTCATCAAGCTGTGCGTTAATGAATTGAATTACTTTTATAGGATCCTTGCATTTTGTTGTAATTCCAAAGCCACGGCGAATATTTGGTAGAGGTTTGTTGCGGTAACGAGGTGTGATTGAATTGTCAAATACAATTGGAAGTGGAGCCATTGTCTTGTTGTACTTTCCTGAAACATCAAGAGCGTTCATTGCGTCGTTGAACTGCCATCTTTGATCATGCATACCAAGAACACGTCCAGAAGAAAGTTTTGCAATGTACTGGTCGTAGTTGTCAACAAAGCATGACTTGTCAATAAGCCCTTTGGCGTTCATTTCGCAAAGTTTTTTGAACCATTTTTTAGAAATGTCCTGATTCAAGAAATCCCGGTAAGTAAGTTTTCCGTTAACCATGTCTACAGTTCCGTTGCCGTCGTTAGGGTAGCCTGCGCAGAAGTTCGGCGGGTTGATAAGACAGAAGTCATGCCAGTCGTAAGTAAGAATTGTAAATGGAATAGTTGGCATTCCGTCTGTTGTAGGATATTTTTTCATGTATTTTTCAATTATGTCAAAGTATTCGTCAATAGTAGTTACTTTTGGATATCCAAATTCCTTAAGAACATCTTTCTGAATCCAAAGAGCTGAATCGCCGTAGTATGTGCTCTGGTCCCTTCCGTCAATAACACCCCAGTTTGGAAGACAGTAAATATGACCATCGTCCTCTGTGATTTTCTTCCAGCAAGAAGCGTAATGTTTTTTAATATTAGGACCATATTTTTCAATAAGTTCTTCAAGCGGAATAAGTGCGCCTGCATCCTGAAACTTTGTGCTGTCAACTTCAACCAAATCTGGATAGTCGCCCGACGCAATTAAAACGCCAATCTTTTGGTCTTTGTCGCCAACTAGAATGTCCCATGTAAAATCTACATTGTATTTTTCCTTAATCCATTTGTAGATTTTGTTGTCCGCTGGCGGCTGCTGTTTTTGCTGAATTGTAAAAACTGAGATTGTCAAAGGCTTTGAATTGTCAAAACCAACTGACGAATTACCACTAGCTTTTTCTTCTTTTCCTTTACAGCCAATTGTGCTTAATAAAAGCAATGATGTAATGGCTAAATAAAGAACTCCTTTTTTCATAGAATCCTCCTAAAAATTTATCAGGAATAATATTTTTCGTGTTGATTTTGAAGTGAACAAAAAATGTATTAACTCTCAAACAGTGAATATTTTACTTTTCCTGACTTTATAATCATACATCCATAAAATTTTTTTTAAATAAGAGGTATTACCTATAAAATTTAGTTTTTTTTAACTCAAAATATTAAAGAATATTTAAATGTTCAATAAAAAAAGAGGGCATTCCTTAAAGAATATCCTCTTTTTTTTGCTATAAAGTTTGCTATAAGAAATTTAATTTACTGCTCGTTTATAATCCTAAGCTCAAGCAGCTTTAATGATTTTTCATCTTCGCACTTAAAAGAGACAATCATTCTTGCAGTTCTGTTTGTCTTGCCTTTTTCCTTGACCAAATCTTCAGAAACAGGAATAACAATGTCAACTAAAGAGTCACCCTTGTCGGATTTCAAAGTGATTGTTTCAATCTCCTTGTCGTCAAGAAGCACTTTTATAGAGCCGCTGTCTTTTCCCCAGAATGTCGCTACAATGCTGTTCTTCTTTGTGTTGTCAAATTTTAATCTGTATAAAAAAACTCCGTCCTTTTCAGAAATTGAGCGGCAGTTTCTGTCTACACTTTCAACATAGCCCATTTCTGTTCCTTTGTTTTTTCCATGATGGTCAACTTCGCTTTGCTGCCGTCCTGGCTCAACTAAATCAAATGTTGTCTTTTCATATTTAGCGTCCCTTTCATTTTCCTTATTGTCTTCTGAATTAAAATATACTGCATAACGCGTGTGCGCTATGTCAAAAAAAGGCTTTAATGTGTACGAAATATTTTGCAAGGCGCTTTGGACAGAAGTAATGAAAGTTAGTTTTGAAGTGTCTGTTTCTGTAATCCAGCTTTCTGGCTTGTTTAAGTCAGCGGTGATTGCAGAGATTTTTTTTACTGGCGCTGTTAAGTAAATAGACTGATTGTCAACAATGTCCTGCGGCATGTTTTTATTTCCAAGGTCAGCGGCTAGAACAATAGGACCGTACAATATGCTAAAGTTTCCAGTTCTGTCGCGAGTGCGCCTTATGTTGAGCTTCATTGGCAAATCAAAACTGAAGGAGTCGCTTTTAGAAATATTTTTAGAAGCTGTCCAGTAACCGTCATTTTCTTTTTTACTTGATTCCAGCCATGAAGGTATTCTTATTTTTAAGGAGCGTGGGTTTTTACCAGACTCAAGGACAGTGACTTTTGCATTTTGTTTGTAAGGAAATTCTGTTTCTATTTTAATTTTCCAGCCGTCATCTGTTGTTATTGTGGAAGAAATAAATAAGTTTATGTAGATTGTGTCTCCAAAGTCTTTTGCAATAAAGCGGTTGTACCTTTCTGGATTTTCCATGCCTGTGCCAGTGCAGCACCAGAACGCGTTTTCCTTAGATCCATAAATTTTAAAGTAGCCGGGAATCATTCCAATAAAATACGCTTTGCAACCAGTGTCCGGGTCTTGAGACGCAAAAATGTCATTGTACAAAGCAGTTTCATAGTAGTCCGCAACAGAGGAATCTTTGTTCCATGAAAAGATGTGCTCCGCAAGTTCAAGCATATTGTAAGCGTCGCAAGTTTCGCAAGTGTCGCGTGTAAGCTTTTCATCGTATTGAGACGTAAAATGCTCACCTACAGAAACACCGCCTATAGAATAGCTTCTTGTTTTATAAACATTGTTAAAATAGAATTCAGCAGCAGTGCGGTATTCCGACTTTCCTGTAAGCTCATACAATCTGGCAATGCCAATAAATTTTGGCATCTGGGCGTTTGCATGAAGCCCTTTTAAAATGTCATTTTGCTTCATTGCAGGGACTATAACTGATTTGTCTATAAACCTTTCTGCCATTGTTAAGTATTTTTCATCTTTTGTTATTCCATACAAGTCAGCGTAAACTTTGCACATTCCTCCGTGTTCGCAAATAAGCATCTTTTGAAATTGAGCTTCTGTCATATTTTTTGAGCCGTTTATTGCCCAGTCAGCCATTCTCTTAACAATTTCAAGAGCGTCTTTGTTTCCGCCGTAAATGTATGCGTCTATAAGTCCTGCGTAAATCTTATGCACAGAATACCAAGGCACCCAGTAGCCTGCTAAATTAAAAAGCTCAACATTGAAGTTGCCGGTGAAGGCTGTGTCAAAAGGCGTTGAAGGTATGCCGCCTATATAGCCGTCGCTTCTTTGAATTGACTTCAAGCATTCTACTGTGTAGTCAAGTTTTTTCTTAGCCTCTATGCTGCCTGTTTGAAAGTAGAAGCCAGAAAGGGCAGAAATGTAGTGGCCCAAGCTGTGCCCTTGAATCTGCATGCTTTCCCATCCACCATAAGTTGGAGCTTTAGGCGTTTTCCCTAAAGCTGTGTAGCATGGAGAAAGCAGCCTGTCTTGATCCAAGCTTAGAACATAATCAAGACCTGTCTTTTGAGAATTAGAGAACATTGTGTTTTCTGTAAGTTGTGTCTTTTGTGCAAACATAGTAACTGCTCCAAATAAAAATAATGATGATAATAAAATAAATCTTTTCATAAATAAAGTTTAGCACCTTGAACTAAAAATGAAAGATTCATAAAATATACAAGTAGTGCAGTATTCCGATATTATTTACAGGAGTTAACCAATGAAGTATTTTTTATTGCGAAATGTTGACCAGACAAAATCAACAGTTTGCGGCTGCGCCATGCTAAACCCCGGTTGGAGGCATATGAAGCGCAAACTTGAAAGTGAAAGCGTCTTAATTATAGGCAGAAAAAACACAACTCTTATTGATGTTGACTGTGAAACTTTAGAAGTAAAAAAAAATAGAATGGTTCTTTTGCCGACATGTCATTTGCATGTAGGACATGAAGATATAACAAAGCCTGTTTCTTATTACTGGTTCCACTTTTTTCAACGTCAGGACTTGGAAGACGAGCAAATATATTACTTGCCAAAAGAAATTTCAGAAGAAGAAGCTAAAGAATTTATTGAAAATAGAAATAAAACAAATGAATTAGAAAACAATATAATACTTCCTCAAATTTTAGATATAGAAGAAAAAGATAAAATAAATGACCTGTGTACCGAAATATTGCATGAATACGTAAAACCGACTTTATCATTTTTAATGTACAATGTTTTAATTCAGAAGTTACTTCTTGAACTTTCAAATGAATATATAAAGTCTCTTCAAAATAATATCTCACTAGAAGATGATGCTACTTCAGCTTTGGTAAGAAAAGTTCTTGTCCTAATAGAGTCTGAACTTTCAAATAAAAACGCTTCTGTAAAATATTTTGCAAATATTCTAAAAGTAAATCAAGACTACCTTGGTCGGTGTTTTAAGCAAATAATGAAAGTCTCTGTAGGCCAATATATTAGAAAAAAACGTATTGCGCTCGCTTGCACAAGGCTTAGAGAAAAAAATGACAGCATAGAAGCTATTGCGGAGCAGTGTGGCTTTGGTTCAAAAAGACAGTTCTATGAAGAGTTCAAAAACACTACTGGAAGAACACCTTCATCTTACAAAAAACAGTCAGCTTATATTGGAATAAACACTCTGTAGTTATTGAAGCCTCTATAACTTCAGTTTTTAGAGATGAACTTACTTATTACCAGAATAAAACTTATGTTTTTCTTGGTAAAGGGAATTGTCCGCATCCTTAATAAAGCATGAAATAAATTGTCCATTTGTTGAAGTGTATTTTGCATATCCTATACTAATGGAAATATTGTATGTCTTATGACTTGATTTATTATAATCAGAAAAAGCTGTTTGTATTTTAAGCTTTAGAGATTCAGCTTGTTTTTTATTTTCACATTGATATACTGCTACAAACTCATCACCGCCGTATCTTGCTAAAAAAACATTTTCATTATGGCAGGAAGCACGTAAAATGTTAGCTGCATTTATTAAGGCGTTGTCCCCTTCAAGATGCCCAAAAGAATCGTTTATTTTCTTAAAGGAATTTACATCCCTCATATATAGATAAATATCTAAAGAGTGCGTCTTTTGAGATAAAATCTTTACAATAAAATCATTAAACTGTTTTCTATTATTTAATTTTGTAAGCTCGTCTATTGAAATTTGTGAAAACTTCATGTTTGTGTAAATGAAAAGAAGTGCAAGAGTCAATGAAACCCATATTACGTTCACTCCAACAATAAATAAAGAAATTATGCCAGAAATAATAGGCAAGAATACAAAAAAGAGCAGAGCCATGAACGTGTATCTTTTTGAAGAATTCTTGTTAGTTATTAGAAAATGTAGCGCCTTTATTATTGACATTGTAAAAAATGAATAAACAATCACCTGCTGAATTATAAACAAAGAGCCTCTATGGTAGGAATTGTCAGACGGATCTATATAGAAAATCCATTTTGTTTTTATAGAAACAAGGCAGCATATTGTAAGCAATATTACTGGAATTAAGCAATAAAAACTAATTTTTGTATTTGAAAAATTATTATTAAATTCAGTGGAAACATCGGTTGAACAATAGTAGTGAATAAAAAGGAACCAGTACATTCCTATAATTCCTGATAAAATAAAGAAAATTGTGTTTGAAATAAGAGGAATGTAAAATGACAGTTTACCCGTGCGCTCTTTGAAAATCATTCCAAGCATATCAAATATAAAAATAAAAAATGTATAAATCACTAATTTTAAAAGAGTATAATATGTAGTCTGCTTATCATTCGATTTAATTATTGAAATAAAAATCCAAAATAAAATAAGCATACATACAATATTCAGTTCATAATAAAAAAATGTGCCAATATACGCATTAATCATTTTAAAAATTATTCCTTTTTGCCAAAGAATCTTAAAAGTGAAAGAAATAAATTGATAAAATCCAAGTAAAGCTCAAGCGCTCCATAAATTGCGAGTTTTTTAAAAGAATCAGAATTGTCTGCGTAAAATGCAGCTTTTAAAATTTTCTGTGAATCATAAGCAGTAAGACCTGTGAAAAGCACAACAGAAACTAAAGAAATAATCCAGTCTATTGCAGTTGATTGTGTTTTTGTAATAAGGCTTACTAAAACATTGGCCGCGGAAACTATTATTAAACCAAGCAGCCCCATAATTAAGTATTTTGCAAAAGGCGCAAGGTTTGTTTTTGTCTTCATTCCGTAAATGCACATTACTAAAAACATTGCTGAGCAAGAAATAAAGCAGTATGAAATTGAAGAAATGCTGTATGCCCAAAATATTGAAGAAAGTGTCAGCCCGTTAATTATAGAGTATGCTATGAAGCAAACAACCGCTGTTCCAACTGGCATCTTTTTCATTGTCGCTGAAAAAACTATTACAAGAACAAGTTCTGTGATAGAAAGCACAATAAATCCTACTGCATGGTTTCTCCAAATAAAATTCATAAGGGGAGTGTATGAAGCTCCTAGGTAAGCGCTCACACCGCTTATAAATAAGGCCAGCGCCATCCAGCCGTATGTTCGTCCTAAAAATTTTTGCTTTTCGTTTTCTGCAGACCTTCCACGTGGTAATGATTTTTCTGCCATTTTTTTTACTCCAATATATTTTGTATATTATTGAGCCTCTAAAAACATTGGCTTTTAGAGATGCCCTTATTCCATTGGGTTTTCAACAGCTTTTCTGAAAAGGAACAAGTCCTGAATTTTCAAGCTGTATGTGGAATTAACTTCATTTCTATTTATATTTTCACTTACTAAAGGAACTTCAAAAGAATAAGTTACAGGTGAATATCCTTGTGCTTTAATTTCTAATGAAAAATTAAAGATTCTGCTTTCTTTTTCTTTTTCGCAAGATATTTGCCTTACCCAAAAAGTGTAGTTTCCTTTTGTGGCAGAGAAAGTTTGCGCAGGATTGGCCCAAGTTATATCCATCATTTCTGCAATGTTGTTGTCTAGTTTTAAAAGAATTTTTGCGTCTTTTAAAGGTTCAAAGGTTGAGCCGTCAAATATGCTTCCACCAAATGTTGGAAAATTAAACACAGGTCCTTTTGGTAAAGAAATTTTTTTAATATTTGCTGCGTTGTGATAAGGCCGTTTTGCTGAACTTACAAGCCTCATTCCCTCAATTGCCAGCGAGTCAATATCAGCTTTTAACTGAGTGTCGTTTATAAGATTTAAATTATGAGTAACACCACGGCCGCTTACAACATATTTAGGTTGAATTCTGTTTAGAACATAATTAACAGTGTCAATTCTACAGTTTTCGCAGTCGCAAGTAAGCCATGTAGTGTTCATTTCTTTGACTTGATCATAGAGCTCATTTACCCTTGCAAAAACTAGCTCTTCCATTAAGTTGTGCACTTGACTCATTTTAAAACTCCTTTTCCTTTTAAAACATTGCTTTAATTATATAACGTATGCTTTTATTTAGCAAATATTATTATTGTCCGCCGTTCCTTGTGTAAGAGGCAAGTCCGCCTTCAAGCAAAATCTTTCTGCTTCGTTCCGCCAAGTCGTTTACGCCTTCAATTTTTACTTCTCCGTTTTTGCCGTGACAAGTAATGTTGAATGGCTTTTCATTTTTAAGGCTGTCAAAGATGTTTGTTATTTCCAAAGTGTCGCCGTTTTCAATTTTGTCATAGTCGTCTGCGTTTTTAAGAACAATTGGAAGTATGCCGTAGTTTATAAGGTTCGCCTTGTGTATTCTTGCAAAGCTTTTTACAATTACAGCCCTTACGCCTAAGTACATTGGTCCAAGCGCTGCGTGCTCACGGCTGGAGCCTTGTCCAAAGTTTTCGCCTCCTACAACAAAGCACCCGCTGAATTTAATTGCTTCCGCTTTTTTGTAGAAGTCTGCGTCAAGTCTTTCATAAGCGAATTTGCTTATTTCTGGAATGTTGCTTCTAAAAGGAAGTACTTTTGTTCCGGCTGGCATTATGTCGTCTGTAGAAACATTGTTTCCGGCTTTTAGCAAAACTGGCAGCTTTAAACTGTCGGCAGGTTTTGCGCAAGGAGGGCATGGCTTAATGTTAGGTCCGCGCAATATTTCAACTTGTGAAGCTTCTTTTTCATCTAGTGGAGGAATCAACATGCCTGTGTCAGAAGCGTCATTTTTTATTTCATCAAGTGAAAGCCTTTTGTCTTTGCCGTCTAGAAGAGAAACGCGTCCGGCAGAAGTGTAAGCTGGGTCTGTGTAGTCAAGCGCAGAAGCGTCTGTTATTGTTCCAGTGATAGCGCTTGCAGCTGCGGTTTCAGGGCTTACAAGGTAGATTCCCGCGTCCGCAGTTCCAGAGCGGCCTTTGAAGTTGCGGTTGAAAGTTCTTAAGGAAACACCCTGTGAGTTAGGCGCAAATCCCATGCCAATGCAAGGGCCGCAAGCGCTTTCTAGAATACGGAATCCTGCTCTGATTAAGTCTCCCAAAATTCCGGCTTTGTCTGCCATTAGAAGTGTTGTTCTGCTTCCAGGGGCAATTCCTGCTTCAACGCCTGGAGCTATGTGCTTTCCTTTTACAATTGCCGCAACTGCCTCCAGGTCGTCAAGAGAGCTGTTTGTGCAGCTTCCAATGGCAACTTGTGTAACCTTTATGCCTTTTAGTTCAGAAATTGATTTTACAGCGTCTGGGGAATTAGGACATGCCGCCATAGCGCCAAGAGATGAAAGGTCAATTTCAATTACTTTGTCGTAAACAGCGCCTGCGTCAGCCTTTTCTTCTGTCCAGTCAGAAGCGCGCCCCATGCTTTCTAAGAATTTTTTTGTTGTGGCATCAGAAGGGAAGATTGAGCAAGTTGCACCAAGCTCCGCCCCCATGTTTGTAACTGTAGCCCTTTGTGGAACAGTAAGGCTTTCCACGCCTTCGCCAAAGTATTCGTAAACAGCGCCAACTCCGCCTTTTACGGTTTCACGTCTTAGCACTTCAAGAATTATATCTTTTGCGCCTATTCCTTTCTGCAATTTTCCAGTTAGCTTTACACCAAAAACTTTTGGCATTGCAAGATGGAATGCTCCTCCGCCCATTGCAACTGCAACATCAAGGCCGCCTGCTCCAATTGCAATCATGCCAATTCCGCCGCCTGTTGGAGTATGGCTGTCTGAACCAAGAAGAGTTTTTCCTGGCTTTCCAAAATGCTCCAAGTGTACCTGGTGGCAAATGCCGTTTCCTGGACGTGAAAAATAAAGCCCGTATTTTGCGGCAATTGACTGCAAGTACCTGTGGTCGTCCTGATTCTTAAAGTCTGTCTGCAAAGTGTTATGGTCAACATAGCTTACGCTTACTTCTGTTTTTACTCGTGGTATGCCTATTGTTTCAAACTGCAAGTAGGCCATTGTGCCTGTCGCGTCCTGTGTAAGAGTCTGGTCTATTTTAATAGCGATGTCTGTTCCCCGTTCAATTTGCTCGCCTTTTGCAAAAGGTTTTTCAGAAGAAACAACATGCTTTTGAATAATTTTTTCCGCTAATGTTAATGCCATAACAATCCTCAATTTAAAATAAATAATATGATGTATTTTATCTATTTACACTCTTTTTTACAAGGGAACGCATTGTTATAGTTTTTGTTAATTTAATAAGAAGAATTATATAAACCATAGATTGCCGGAGCAGGGTCTTTGGCACGAAAAAATTTTGCACAAGCGAAGCGTGGTAACACTGCAACGAAGTTTCAAGCAAGCCTTTTTCGAGACGAAGACACTGCGGAAGGCATTCTTGATTAAAATAAGAACTTGTTTGTAAATTACCAATAACTATTAACATGAAAGCGTTTTACATAAAAAATAAATTATGGTATATTTTAAGCAATGAATTCTAAGGATTGTAAGAAGTTATCAAGTTTATTTCTCAAAGTTATTTCAATATCAATTATTGTAAATTTTATGTCATGCAAAAATCCCAATACGGCAGATACTGAATCAACAGAATTGAATCTTCGTTCAACAGCGGAATCATATTCAAAAAAAACAGAGTGGACTACGGAAATTGAAGGTGAAAAGCTAACGGCAAAAATTCCTGCCGCAGATGGCATTGAATCGTCATTGTCAGCTTCTCCTCAAAATATTTTCATGTCAGGAAATGAATCTTCATACAGCCCTGTTTATCCTGAAATAACAGACTTCGCCATTTTAGACACATCAGCGTTAGATTCAGGGGCTTTATCAACACTTGATGGCTTTTGCAACTCAATAACTAATAATAAAGACGCAGATTCTTTTATTGCAAAAGATCAGCTTTATACGCTTGTGCTTTTTTTATATGATTTTAAAAGTGAAGAAAAGCCTTTGTTTTCAAGCTATGTTTTAGGAAAGCCTTTTATTAGTGATGATGAAACAATTGAGTGTCCTGCGCGTTTTTACTACAACAAAGAAATACTTAAAACTGCGCCTGCTGCGGACAATGAGCAAAAAACAGAGCCTGTTGAAAAAATAAAAGGTTCAGCTTATGATAATTCATTGGACGTTAATCTTTATTTGATAAAAGAAGAAAGCACTTGGAAAATAAATCAGATTTCTTATAAGGGTAACCTCTAAAAAAAATTTTAGAGATGAGCTTAATTCAATACGTAAAAGGCGGAGCTTGTTATGGCAGAAGAAAAAGAATTGACAGGAATTGAAAGAGAGCTTGTTCTTCAATATCTAAGGGACGATAATGTTCCTGTAACTGTTACTCTTGAAGACAAGCCAAAGCCTGTTGAAACTGAAGTTAAAGATGAAAAAGTAAATGTCACTTTAGAAAAAGACAGGGTGCCGTTAAGTGAAGTTTTCCCTGTTGCAATAAAAGCGCAGCAAATGACAGTTCTAGACCAAGGCATAATTCTTTTAAAAAATGACAAGCGAACTGTTGATAAATTTCTTGGCAAAAATGTACGTGTTCAATTTTACTTTAACAGAGTCGGCTTGTATTTTATTACAACAATGAAGGAATGTTCCGCAGGGCTGGCACTTGTTGTTCCTTCAAGCATAAAGCGAATTGTAGATGTTGCTAAAAAAAATGAGTATTCGCTTGAAGCAGAACTTTCTTTTGTCTCTGAAGATAAATCTGTTATTAAATTAAATTGTGTACCCTCTGAAATGTATAAACTTTTTGTAACTCCAAAATGGGGAGACATAGATCTTTCTAAGCAAAAAGACGCAAAATTTTATTTAGAGAAATTTGTTGATGAGTCTAAAAAAGGGCAGGGCGCTTCAATTGGAAACGGTGTCCATCTTTTTCCAGTGTGCAAATACTTGACAGATGATTCTATAATTGATGACTCACCAGTTGCAGTTGTTGGCCTGTATAAACCGCTTGATATTCTTTATGTTGATGATAAAAAAATAGTGCTTGGAAGCAGGGAAGAAAAAGAGCTTTTGCAGCTGGAGGCTGACTATAAACTTAATCTAAATTTTACGCTTGAAGCAAATCATAATTTTAAAAGAAGGGTCAATATTTCTTGCTCTGTCGAAAATGAATACTCCGCAAATGGCGATAACAATGCAAGATGCTTTGTTTGCAAATATACAGACATAAAAGAAGAAGACACAAGATTTTTGTATGAAAGGTTTTACGGCAAGAAGTTGGACTAGTTTTTTTACTTATTTACAGAATCATCTTCCGCTTTATTTTCATTGGCCGGATCTGATGTCTCGTTGTCTTTTTCTTTACGAAAAGAACTTTTCGAACCGTTTCCAAGAAGAACTGCGACTGGTGCTAAATATGAAATATTTTCGCATATAATTTTTACAATAACCATAATTGGAACTGCCAAAATCATTCCCAAAAATCCCCACATCCAGCCCCACAAAGAAAGGCTTACTAGTATAATAAATGGAGAAAGCCCCAAGTCTGTTCCTTCCCAGCGCGGCTCTATGAAGCTTCCTAAAATCATATTAGAACTAAGCATTAGCAAAGCTGTGGCAACAACCTGCCACCATGAAGGGTAGAATTGAAGAATTGCAAAAACAATTGTCATTACGGAAGAAATTATAGAGCCAAAATTAGGGATGAAGTTTAGAATAAAAGAAAGAAATCCCCAAATAATTGGAAAGTCAAGTTTTAAAGCAAGGCATCCTAAGAAAACAACAATGCCTGTTAAAAGTGAAATAATAAATTTAATAGAAATATACCTTGTTACATCGTTTATAGTGTTTGAAAAAATATTCTGCAGCTTGCCATGAAATGTCCCTTCAAATGCTATTTCAACTTTCTGCTTCATAGACTTTATTTCAATAAGAAGAAAAACTATGAAAAGCAAAATCATAATTAGATTTTTGCTGAATGAAAGAAGGTAGTTGCTGAATGAAATTGCAAAGTTCTGGACAGCGTTTCTTACGTTCAAAGAATTCCACAAGTTTGTGAACAACGAAGATTCTTTGTCAAACGGAATCTTGAATGTATTGCAGAAAAGCTCATAAAGAGAAGTGAATCTTGATTCGTATTTAGGGTATACGCTGATAATTGTTTTTGTGCTTGAAATTAAAAGGTTAGCTACAGCGAAAAAAGCAACAAAAGCAATTGCTAAAATTATAATAATTCCTAAAACCCACGGAATATGAAGTTTTTTATTCATAGTCTTAAGCAGCGGATAAAAAACAAATGAAAGAAGGCAAGAAATTGTTATAGGAATGAATACAGAAGAAAGAACTTTAAGAAGAACACATGCAACAATTATGCAGACAAACAGAAGAAGCAAAAATATTGAACGCGCATAGTTTGTCTGTTTTTCCATAATTGTTTTTCCTTTTATTTATTTTGCGTCAGGCGAATCAACTTTTGCTTTTGGTCCAATTTTGTCAAAGCCGCATATTGGAACAAGTGCCGCAGGAATTGTAATTGAGCCGTCAGCATTCTGATAGTTCTCAATAATAGCAAGCATAGCTCTTCCTACAGCAATTGCTGTTCCGTTAAGCATGTGGACATATTTGTTTTTTCCATCATCATCACGGTATTTTACATTAAGTCTTCTTGCCTGATAGTCTGTGCAGTTAGAAGTTGATGTTACTTCGCCATAGTCTCCATTAGGGTGCTTTTCGTCAGTGCGTCCTGGCATCCATGCTTCCAAGTCCCACTTTCTGTAAGCAGGTGCTCCTAAGTCGCCAGTGCATGTGTCTACAACACGGAATGGCAATCCTAAGCCAGTGAAGATTTCCTCTTCAATAAGGCGCAGCTTTTCATGCAATTCATTGCTCTGTTCAGGAAGGCAGTATACAAACATTTCAATCTTGTCAAACTGGTGGACTCTGTAAAGACCCTTGCTAAAGTGTCCCGCAGCTCCTGCCTCGCGTCTAAAGCAGTGTGAAAGTCCGCAGTAGAAAAGCGGAAGCTTTGACTTGTCCAAGATTTCTCCTGAATGGTAGCCGCCCAAAGTAATTTCTGCTGTTGCAACAAGACAAGTTCCCTCGTCTTCAACGCAGTAAACATTTGACTCATTTCCACGTGGGTTGAATCCAATGCCCTGAAGAATTTCCTGTTTAGCAACATCTGGTGTAATAAATGGAGTGAAGCCGTGTTTGCGTAAAATGTTAAGCGCGTACATAATAAGAGCCTGCTCAAGGAACACCGCTTCATTTTTTAAGTAGTAGAATTTTGGTCCGCTTACTTTTGTTCCACGGTCAAAGTCAATTATATCAAGGCTTTCTCCAAGCTCCACATGGTCTTTTGCTTTAAAGTCGAATGTGCGTGGAGTTCCAACTTTCTTTACTTCAAGATTCTCTGTGTCAACTTTTCCAACAGGCGCTGCTGGGTTTGCCATGTTTGGAATTTTTCTAGCGGCAGCATCAAGAGCTGTCTCTGTTTCTGCAAGCTCTTTTTCTGTCTCTGCAATGTCGTCTTTTATAGATTTTCCGTCAGCAATATATTTCTGGCGTGTTTCATCGTCTAGCTTCTGTTTCATAGAAGCAGCATTCTGGTTTCTTTTCTGCTGAAGGTTCTGCAGCTTTGTTGTTAGAGATGTTCTTTCATCGTAAAGTTTTACAACAACATCAGCGTCAGCAACCATGTTGCGGTTTTTAATATTTTCTTTTACAGCCTCAAGGTTGTCTTTAATAAATTTGTAGTCAAGCATTTCTTTAATCCTCTAAATAAAAATTAGATTATTCTATCGTAAATTAAAGTTTACTGCAATTCATAAGTGCAATTTACAGTTATAGAAACTGTTGTCTTGTCAGCAGAAATTGGAGTAGGGGCCGCGTCATTTAATACAGCAGAAGTCTTCATAAGGCTTGCGCGTGGGTAGCTGCTGCCAGACTGCTCTTCAATTGTGACAATCTTTCCAAGTGTAGCTCCGCTTGTTGAAGCAAGAAGTGAAGCTGTTTCTTCAGCCTGTTTTATTGCAAGAATACGTGCCTGCTTTACAGCATCTTCCTGCTTTGTTGCGTCGAATGTTAATGAAGAAAGGCTGTTTGCTCCGGCCTTTACTGCTGTGTCAATTACAGCGCCTGCTTTTGAAATGTCGCGTACAATAATCTGCACATTGTTAGAAACATTATACTGCCCCGGAATGCTTCTTCCACCAGAGTAAGAAGACTCTTGGTAAATAGAATAGTTGTTTGTAGTAATGTCCTGCTTATTCAAACCGCTTGCAATAAGTGATTCCTGAACTTTTGTCATTTTATCTGCATTTTCCTGAACAGCTTTTGTTACATCGTAGTTTCTTGTAATTACAGAAAGAATAATTGTAGCCTGGTCGCTTTCAATTTCTACCTGTCCGCTGCCTGTTACAGTAACTGTCCGTGATAAATTCTCCTGCTGCTTAACAGTGCAAGAAGAAAACATAGCAGTTGATAAAATAAAAACTGCTGCAATTGAAATTTTAAAAATCTTTTTCATAAAATACTCCTTTCATATTTTTTTTGTGGCTTATAAAAGCAAAAGCTCTTTTACCACTATATTAAGTTATGCTTAATAAATAAAGCACAACACTTTTTAGTTACATAAAACATTTCATACCTTAGCGTATGTTAAAATAAAACCTTTTTAAATAAGTTATTCTTTCGTTAGCCTTGTCCCAGTCAATGCTGTTCGGATAATTATCAATTAGCGTTTGGTAAGTTTCTAGAGCCTTCTTTATATTCTTCACTTCTGAGTTAGATTCGTAAGTCTGCCCTTGCAAGTAGAGCCCTTCGTCAACTCTTGAAACAGCTTTGTCAAAGAAATCGTCCAAGTATGAAAGAGTGTCTGAATAATTTTTATTGTCAAATGATTTCTGCGCAAGAGAAAGTATATCATTTTCAGACATTGTTGTTGTGTCTTCCAAATTGCTGCTGTTTTCTTTTGCATTATCGCTTGATTTTTTTGTAGAGCTTGTGGCAGCGGCTGTTTTTGAAGCAGCAGCTTTTTCTGAAGCTGATGGTGTTGATTCTGTAGTTTGAATTAAAGTCTGCACATTGCTTTCATCTTCTGGAGTAACATCTAGTGTTTGTACATTTTGCGTTGTTTTAGAAGTGCTGTTTGATTTTGCAGAAGACTCTGATTTTTCTTTATTTGATGAAGATTCAACTTCTGATTTTACATCTGCTCCATTTGAGTTTTCTGTATTATTTGATGTATTTGAAGCAGCGTTTTTCTTTTCAGAAGAAAGTCTTGGAGGAACATACTCTTCATAAGAAGGAGCTGTTGCGTGGTCTGCTGTTTTTGATTTTTCATCTTTTACTTTTACATTTAGATAGTCGTCAATATATTCGCCTGTAAGAATGTCATTTTTATAAAAGTGAAGTGTTGTGCTTCCAGCCTTGCTTGAACGCAGTGTAAATGAAGTGTCGCCAGTTCCAATTTTTCTTCCAAAATAGCGCATTATCTTATTTTCGCCAGTTTCTCCTAAATAAACCCATCCTGTTCCAGGATATACAACATCTAGATATTGGCTGTTGTACATTTCAACAGAACGAGAAGGGACAATCTCTTTATCTTGTGTTTTTTCTTCTCGCTTCTTTGTGTTGTCTGTAGAAGAATTGCCTTCTGTTTGTTCTGAAGATATTTCTGTTGATTTTTTAGGTGAGTCAGCATTAGAAGTCGTAGCTTCAGAATTTAATTTATTTGTAACAGTTGTTGAACCATCTGTTATAGTAATTGCTTTTGGAGATGTAGTTTGCGTGTTGTTTTTACTAGAAGTTTCTGTGTTTGTTCTTTCATTTTGTTTTTTTTCTGTAGTTGAAGTTGTTGCAGTTGGCTTTACAGAATCAGATGTAGCTTCAGCTGGTTTTACAGGAGCAACAGCATTTTCAGTTGTGTCTTCTGCAAGAAGAGGTATGTCTTCTGTGTCAGAAATTATATCTACAGTTTCATCATCTTTTGGTTTTTCTTCTTTAGGAATCTCTTCTAGAAATTCGCCTTTATCAGCAGTGACTTTTTCTAAGGGGATTTCTTCTGTTTCCTTTTTTTCAGTTTGCTCATTTTGTTGCTTAACATCTTCTTTTGATGCAGCAACTTCATCAAATACTTTTGGTTCTTCTGGAAGTTTGTATTCATTAGAAGCAACAACATTCGAGTCATCATTTTCTGTTGACTCTTTAGCAGGCACTTCTTCCTTTTGCGTTTCTTTTTCTAATTTTGAAGAAGATGCGCAGCTTATTGAAAAGCACAAAACAGAGGCGGATAAAATTGTAAGGAACAAAAACTTTTTCATGGAGCAGCTCCTGTAATTTCTGAAATAATTGCATCGTTTGCATTTCCAAGTTCATCTATTTCTTTTTGAGTAGGCTCTGTAAACCATCTGTCAACTTCTTTCTCTGACCATTTGTCACTTGGAATTCTTGAAAAATAATAATCGATTGAACCAAATTCTGAATTTGGCGGAACAAGATCTTTTGTGGAAATATAAGGCTCTGTTGTTTCAAAAGGCGTGATCTTTTTAGGCTTAGATGCGCATTGAATTATGGAAGCGACAACTGCCCCTATAAAAAGAAAAACCAAAATAGCGGCTAAAATAAAAGGAAATTTGCCTTTTTCTGCGACAAATTTTTTTACTGATTCAACAGCATTTTTTATTTTTCCCATTATATTTATACAAGTCCTTATGTTGGCTGACTTTTATCAGCTCCATTTTTATTATCAGCTTGAAGCCCGTCATCTTTCTCTGGAGAATTTGCCTTCTTTTCATTTGACACATCTTCTTCATTTATAACAACTTCTTGCGAATCTTTATTTTCAACAGATGCTTCTTGAACTTCTAAAGTTTTATCTTCATTTTCAGAAACTTCTGCATCTTGCTCGTTATGCTTTTCTTCTTTTACTTCTACAGATTCTTCTGGAACTTTCAAAGAGCCGTCTGGATTATGCTCGCGTCTAGGAGGACGCTGTGGAATAACAATGCCTTCTTCTGGAGGCACGTCTTCATCAACAAAGTCTTCCTGTGGGTCGTATTTAACACGGCCGTTTATTGTGTCGTCGTCAAGTTTAATTTGCACAACTTTAGTAATGCCGCTTTCTTCCATTGTAACACCAAGCATACTGCTTGCTCCCATAACTGTTTTTTTGTTATGAGTAATTACAATGTACTGGCTTACATTTGCAAAAGAGCGCAATGTCTGTACAAAGCTTACAACATTTTTGTCGTCAAGGGCCGCGTCAATTTCATCTAGCAAACAGAATGGGCTAGGGCGCACCTGGTAAGTTGCAAACAAAAGAGCCACTGCTGTCATTGTCTTTTCTCCGCCAGACAAAAGCGAAATGTTCTGCAGTTTCTTTCCCGGAGGCTGGGCGTAAATATCAATACCTGTAGTCAAAACATTTGTTGGGTCGCAAAGTCGAAGCTCGCCTTTACCGCCATTTAAAAGCCTTCTGAACATATTGTGGAAATTCTTGCGAATCTTATTGTATGTGTCAAGGAACAGCTCAGATGATTTAGTTCTGATTTCTTCACTTACACGCACAAGGTTTTCAACAGACTTCTGAGTGTCGTTGTAGTTTGCCTGCTGTCGCTCATAGCGCTCTTTTTCTTCTGCGAACTGCTCAACTGCCATAAGGTTAACTTGGCCCAAATCTGTAATCTTCTGCTTTACTTCCGCAAGGCTGTCTTTAAGTTTTGCGCTAGGAGTTGTGATTGTGTACATTCTTTCTTCAAACTCCATAAGGTCGCGCGAGTAGTTGTCCTGGAAATTCTGCTTAACATTGCGTATTTCTGTGTCGCTCTGAACAAGGTCAACGCTTAGTTTTTCCAGCTGCGCCTGGAACTTGTTTTTCTCTTCCTGCTTTCTCTGAAGGGCGTTCTGCTTGCCAGAGACTTTGCTGTTGCAGTCGGAAATCTGCTTGTCCAAATCTTGTAAAATTTTAGTGATAGATTCACCTTTCTGCTGCAGCTCTGCAATTGCTTCGTCAAGCTCTTCTATTTGCTCGTCAGTTTCTTCTTTACGTTTGTTTTCCTCAAACAGCTCGTTCTGCTGGTCAGTAAGAGTTGTCTCTTCTGTTGTGAGTGATTTTTTCAAAGTTGAAATCTGCTGCTCGCAAGAGAAAATCTGCTGTGTCATTTCAGCCTGGTTCACACGAAGCTTGTTTAACGTGTCTTTGTACTCGTCAATTTTTACGTTAAGGCTGTCATTTGTTTTTCTTAAGTCGTCAATTTCCTTTTGGTATAAATCAATTTGAGAAATGTTGTCTTGAATTGAATGGTCAATATTTCTTTTCTTAGTGATAATTCCTTCTGGAGAAAGGAAGTCGTCAATGAACTGAGGCGTTGTCTTTGTGTAGTTCTCTATGTTTTCAGAAAGTGAAGTTAGCATTGCGCCTAAGTCTGTAAAAGCCTGCACTGCGTCTGTTCCAAAGCGCGCTGAATCCTGCTCCTTGTGTGAAGAGAGGGCAGCGAAGTCTTTAAATATGTTCGCCCTGCCGTTTACAAAGATTTTTATTTTGCTAAGTGTAAGCTCAAGCTCTTCTTTTGCCTTTTTGCAAGAAGCGGAAGAGTAGCCTGCGTCCTTTAACTTTGCGTCAAGCTCTGTAACAATGTTTTCTGTAATTGCCTCAAGCTGTTTTTGCAAGTCAGCGCGTTCTGCGTCCAAGTTGTGAATTTTTCCTGAATTTATGCCAATCTGCTTGTCGTTGTCATTTATCTGGCCTGAAGCCTGCTGAATGTTCGCAACAAAGCCCTGAATGTTTCTGTTTATGTCTTCAATCTGCTTTTTCTTGTCATGAAGCTCTGAATTCTGGCTGTCTATTTCTTCATTGAATTCATCAATTCTTTCCTGTACATTTTTTATTCTGTTCTCAATTTGGCCAATCTTTTCCTTAGCCTCGCTCTGGTGGGCGACAAGCTGCTTTTGCATTGCCTTTTTGCCGCTCTGCTCAGCGCTTATTTTTATAACTTCCTGCTGTTTTGAATTCACTTCTTCCTGCAAGGATTTTATTTTGTCAGTGTTTTCGTTAAGAGTGTTGTATATCTCTTCAATTTCTTTTGAAGCTGCGTCTCTTTTTGTCTCGGCGTCCTTTCTGCTCTGCTCGTGGCGCGCCTTGTTTTCTGTGAAATCCTTTAAGCGCAAAAGCTGAATGTCTAGCTCGCAGTTGAATTTTTCTTCGTTAAGCTTTCTGTATTTTGCTGTTTTATCAGACTGCACTTTTAATGTTTCATAAGTTCGCTTTGATTCTGCAAGCCCCAAGTCTATTTGAGCTAGGTTTGCCTTTGCCTTCTCTAGCTCACGCTCGGCTTCTGCGACTTCCGCTTTGCTGCGGCTAATTCCTGCTGCCTCTTCAAAAAGGTAGCGGCGGTCTTCTGGCTTGCTGGAAAGTATCTGGTCAATCTTGCCCTGTTCCATTACAGAGTATGCGGCCTTTCCAACACCAGTGTCCATAAAGAGCTTACGTATGTCCGTTGCTCCAACCTGTCTGCCGTTAATAAAGTATTCATTTTCACCAGAGCGGTACAATCTTCTTTTTATAGCAATTTCTTCCGCTTCCAAAGGCAAAAGGCCCTTGTCGTTTACAATTGTAAGGGTGACTTCTGCAACGCTTAATGCAGGGCGGGTTTCTGTTCCGTTAAAAATAACATCTTCCATAGTTTCGGCGCGCAGGTTTTTAGATTTGTTTTCTGCAAGAACCCATTTTATAGCGTCAACAACGTTGCTCTTTCCACAGCCGTTTGGCCCTAGCAATGCTGTAATTCCATCAGCGAAATTTATTTTTGTTCTATCTGCAAATGACTTAAAGCCATAAATCTCAAGACTTTTTAAAAACACGGAAATCCCCTCAAATAAAAAATTCTTTTATAAACTTCAAATAGTATAACGATAAAAAAAGCGTTTAGCAATAATACTCAGTACATATTGCATATTGACATTTTCTACAATGCTGTTAAAAAAATGACTTGATTATTGGAACTAATGCTATGGCAAAAGTGCCTATTGCCATGAACGGTGCAAAAGGAATTGGGTCGCTTTTTGAGATTTTGCCTTTCTTTTTCATTATAGAATACCAAATGCCGCACAACGCCGCCGCAATTATGTACCCCGCAAAAACTGCAACAGGACCCGCGTAAATACCGCACAGTGCCGAATACTTAACATCTCCCCAGCCCATGCCTCTTTTAGAAGAGTACCTAACAGCAACAAAAAGCAGCACAGAAAGAACACATGCCGCAATGTAAATAATAAGGTCGTCTCGCGTACAGGCAAACCTATAGCAAAGCATAGTTACAACGCCCAAGTACACCGCAAAATCAGGAATTATTTTTGTCTTTATATCAGAAACAATTATTGGAACAGAAAAAGCCAAGAAAATTATGCAAGTTATGTAAAGCGGGTGTCCTGTAATAAAGTCCATCATTCTTTTTTACCGCCGCTTGAATTATTCTGCTCAAGTTCCTCTGGAGAAGCTATTTTTCCGTTAAAAAGCTCCTTTGGGTACACTTTTATCTTTAGTTTTTTTTCAAGAATGGCGTAGTTTCTCATTTCCATTTCATCGCCAATAACACAGTTAATGCCTTTTTGCCCGGCGCGCGCTGTTCTTCCAGACCTGTGGATGAAGAAATCAGCATCTTCCGGCAAGTCCATCTGGACAACATGTGTAATGCCTTCAATATCCAAACCTCTAGAAGCAAGGTCAGTTGTAATTAAAATAGGGCATTTACCGCTTCTGAACCTGTCAATTGCAGCCTTCCTTTCTTTTTTATCAGTTTTAGCGCAAAGTCCCGCGCAGTTGATTTTTTTATACTGAAGCTTAGAAACTATGTTTTGAATTTGGTCAGTTCTGCTTGTAAAAACAATAAGTTTTTTAGGTTTTACTGCATTTATAAAGCTTCTTAATGTGTCGATTTTATCACGGCGCTCTGCGAACAAAGCCCAGTGTGTAATTGAATTTGCAAGAACATTGTTTTCAGGCATTGTAACAAGAAGAATTGCATTGCTTTCTGCGTCATTTTCATTTTGATTTTCAACAAGTCCGTCCCTTGCTTTTTGCAAGATTTTCCGTGTGTAGTCGCTGACTGTGGCGGAGCAGCCAATAAGCTGCACTTTTTGCGGAAGCCTTTCCAAAAGACCTTCTGTTTCGTCCCTAAGCTCTGGGCTTAAAAGCCTGTCTGCTTCGTCAAGTACCAATGTCTCAACATCGTCAGCCTTTAGCTTTTTCAGGTGAATTAGCTCAAGAAGGCGCGCCGGTCCTCCTATTATAATAACAGGCTTTTCCTTAAGAAGCTCAATTTGGCGCGTAAGAGGAGTGCCTCCAATGCAAAGTGCGCTTTTTAATTCAGTGATTAGCTGGACCTGCACTTTTATTTGAGAAGCAAGCTCGTAAGTAGGGGCGGCAATTAAAACTTTAACAGCATGTTTTGGATTTTCCTCAGACTCAAGTTTTTGCACCAAAGGCAGAAGATATGCAAATGTTTTTCCAGTTCCTGTTTCGCTTTGGAACATTATGTTTTTTCCTTCAGCAACAAGCGGAATCACTTTTGCCTGGACAGAAGTTGGAACAGTTATATTCTTTAAATTAAGTTTATCAATTAAGTTTTTGCTTACATTGAGTGAATCAAATGTTGGTTTTTTGATTTCATTTTCTGTAGATGTTTCATTTCTTGCGTCAGTATTTTCATTGTTTTCTTTCATAACTCAAACTATAGCATATTTTTCAATTTCTGTGCTATAATATGTCCTTATGAAAGTTGGAATTGATACATTCGGCTGCGACCACGGACGTTCTGGCATAGGCTCTTACCTTTTGTCCTTAGTGAAAAGCCTTTCTTCTTCAGCTGATGTAAAATATGATTTATTCGGCCCTGAAATTGACCGTTATACATATACAAGTGATAAAGAAATAAATTACACAAGCGCAAATGTCCCAGACAGCCTTTCTGCAGAAAGACTATGGCATGTTTTTAATGTTAATAAATTTTGCAAGAAAAATAATTATGACATTGTGATTTATACAGCTGCAACAAGGATGCTTCCGCTAAAGTTTAAAATTCCAAGCGTCGCTATTGTAAATGCAATATTCAGCACAAATTTTGAAAAGTCAAATGAAAAGCTTATCTGTAGTCAAATAAAAAAGGGACTTTCAAATGTAGATTGTATTATTGCCGCAAGCCAGTTTGTAAAAAAAGACCTTGAAAGAAGCGGTGTTAAGAATAACAACATACAGATTGTGCATAATGGAATAGACCACAGCTTGTTCTTTCCTCGTGCTATAGAAAATGATGAAACAGTTGACATTAAGCCTTTTGCAATAAAACGCCCTTATTTTATATATGCCAGCCGCATGGCAAGCTCTGAAAAAAAACATATAGAGCTTATAAAAGCGTTTACTTTGTTTAAAGAAAAAACTCATCTTCCACATAGGCTTGTCTTAGCAGGAGCAGACGGCCCTTATAGTGATGAAGTTCACAAGGCGGCATTTCAGTCAAGCGCGGCTAGTGAAATATTTCTAACAGGATATTTTCCGCATGAAAGTTTTCCTGAATTGTACAGAGGTGCCGAAGCATGTATTTTTCCGTCGGTTAATGAAGGAGTAGGGCTTCCTGTAATAGAGGCTATGGCTACCGGTCTTCCTGTTGCTTGTGCAAAAGCCGGAGCGTTGCCAGAAATTGCTGGAGAAAACGCTCTTTATTTTAACAGCGACAGCGTTGAAGACATAGAGCAGTGCATGGAAAAAATAGTTGATGATAAGAAACTTAGGGAACGTCTTGTTTTAGGCGGTCTTGAATGGACAAAAAGATTCTCTTGGGAAAAGACAGCAGAAGAGACACTTGCTTTATTGAAGAAAATTTCTGAAAAAAAATAAAAAAAGCGCTGCAATTAAAAAATTGCAGCGCTTTGTGTCATAAGAAAATATAAATAAAATAGGGCATATCTAAAAAACTTATGTTCTTAGATGTGCCCTTTTAGTTATATAATTAAGCTGTCTTCTGCTCAATGAGCATGGACTCAATTGTAGGAATCACTTTCTGAGTTACAATATCCTTAGTAATAACGAGTTTCTTTTTACCTTTTACACTTGGCACTTCATACATAATATCAAGAAGAATCTTCTCTACTATTGAACGAAGTCCGCGCGCTCCAGTCTTATGCTGTATTGCAATATTAGCTATCTCGTCAATTGCGTCGTCAGAGAAAGTTAAATCAACATCGTCTATAGCAAAACTTGCTTCAAATTGCTTAGTGATTGCATTTTTTGGCTCTGTAAGAATTTTCTTTAAATCCTCAAGGTTAAGCTCCTTAAGTGCCACAGTGATTGGAAGCCTTCCAATAAGCTCTGGTATAATTCCAAACTTAACAAGGTCGTCAGATGTAACTTGGTTCAACAAGTTCATTCTTTCTTCTTCAGAACGTCTTGTTCCTTTTGCGCCAAAGCCAATAGATGCTGAAGAAAGACGCTGCTCTATTATTTTTTCAAGTCCAACAAATGCTCCTCCGCAAATGAAAAGAATATTTGTCGTGTCAATGTCGATCATTTCCTGGTTAGGATGCTTTCTGCCGCCCTGTGGTGGAACAGAAGCATGTGTACCTTCAATAATCTTTAAAAGAGCCTGCTGAACGCCTTCACCGCTTACATCGCGTGTAATTGAAGTGTTTTCGCTCTTACGGCTAATCTTGTCAATTTCATCTATAAAGACAATACCTCTTTCCGCAGCCTGTACATTTCCATCAGCAGCATTTATAAGTTTTAGAAGAACATTTTCTACATCTTCACCAACATAGCCGGCTTCTGTAAGGGTAGTGGCATCTGCAATTGCAAATGGAACCTTTAACTTCTGCGCAAGTGTCTTTGCAAGAAGTGTTTTACCGCTTCCTGTAGGTCCAATAAGAAGAATGTTGGACTTTTCAATCTTTATATCATTTTTCTTCTGAAGCTCGCTAGGTGCTGAAAGCTGCTTGTAGTGATTGTAAACTGCTACTGACAACGCCTTCTTTGCATAGTCCTGTCCAATAACGTACTGGTCAAGATATTCTTTAAATTCCTTAGGATACGGAACTTCGCCCATGTCTATAGGTGTAATTCCATGCTCTTCTTCATTTAGAATGCCTTTGCAAATTTCTATACATTGATCACAGATGAATATATTTCCGTTAGGAGCCGCTACTAAATGTCGGTCTTCACCAGCTGGCTTGCCGCAAAAAGAGCAAACCTGTTGGTCGTTTTTTCCAAATCCACGCATTATTTGTTTTCCCCTTTGTGTTCAGATTCCATTATGTGGTCTATTATACCATAATTCTGAGCTTCTTGCGCTGACATGTAGAAGTCTCTTTCCATGTCTTTTGCAACAACATCTTCTGCTTTGTTTGTTTTCTGAGCAAAATATTTAATAGAAAGCTTCTTAAGACGTACAATTTCTTTTGCTTGAATTGCAATGTCGCTTTCCTGACCTTCTGCTCCGCCCCAAGGCTGGTGAATCATTACACGGCTTGAAGGAAGCGCGTAACGTTTGCCCTGTGTGCCGCCCGCAAGAAGAATAGCGCCCATGCTGGCTGCTTGTCCCATGCAGATAGTCTGAATGTCGCATTTTACGTACTGCATAGTGTCATAAATAGCAAGACCCGCTGTTACGCTTCCGCCTGGTGAATTTATATACATGCTGATGTCTTTGTCTGGATTTTCGCTTTCCAAGAACAAAAGCTGCGCTACAACCATATCGGCGTTTTCATCGCGAATCTCGCCGTCAACAAATATAATTCTGTCTTTTAAAAGACGTGAAAAAATATCATAAGAGCGTTCAACATTTCCACTTCTTTCAACAACTGTAGGAACTATTGAATTCATATTTTCATTCATAAAGAAATCCCCCTGAAATATTCTTTTATTTTATATACATATTTAATATAAACAAAAAAACGGAATGTGGCTACAATAATGCCAGCACTCCGTTGTTTTATTTTAGAACAAATTGCTGTTAGTTATTCTCATTTTTGAATAAATCAGAGAAAGCAACTTTGTCGCCTTTTGCAATTTTTACCTGTTTGTACAATTCGTTGTAAAGCTTCTGCTCTTTTGTATCGTCAATAAGATATTCTTTTGAACGTGCATCTGCATAGTGCTTTTTAACTTCATCGACTGTAACTCCGCTGCCTTCTGCCATTTTTTTATATTCTTCTTCAATTTCTTCTGGAGTAACAGCAATGTTTTTCTCGCGGATAAGCTCGTCGACAATAATACGGCTTTTGAGCATTTTTTCACTGTCGCCAGTCCACTGTTTGAGCATGTCCTCTTTCTTCTGACCGCTTGCTGCAATCATTCTGTCAAGCTGCTCTGGTGTTGTCTGGAACTGCTGCGCCATCATCTGCCAACGGCTGTCAAGTTCTGCTTTAAGCATTGATTCTGGCAAGTCAAAAGGATTTTTCTCTACAAGCTGAGAGAGAAGGCTCTGGCTCTTGATTTCTTCAATTTTCTTATTCTTAGCAGTCTCCATGTTAAGAGTAATGTCTTTCTTTAGGTCGTCAAGTGTCTTGTATTTTTCATTAACATCCTGCGCCAAGTCGTCGTCAAGCGCTGGAATGTTTCTTACTTTTATAGCAGTTACTGTTACGCTGATTTTCTTTGTTTTGCCAGCCAAGTCTTTGTCTGCGTCATCAGCTTTGTATGTTTTGGTGATTTCTTTTGATTCACCTTTTTTCATTCCAATAATGTCGTCGTCAATTTTGTAGATATCTTCACCAGAACCAACTGTGAAAACAAAGTCTTGTCTTTCTGATTTTTCTACAGTTTTTCCGCTGTCATCAAGCTCTTTGTAGTTGATTGTTACAATGTTGTCTTTTTCAACCTTGTCCTCGTCCTTCTTGTCAATTACAACAGCATTTCTTTCCTGAATTGCCTTTAGCTCTTCATCAAGCTCTTTCTGTCCAATTTCAACCTGTGGCTCTTTTATTGTAATGCCACTGAAATTCTTCACTTCAACTTTTGGAAAAACATCAAAAGTAACTGTGTATGTTAAGTCTTTTGCAACATCAAGAGATGGCACTGACTCAAGTTTTGGCTGTGCGTATGGAAGCGGGCAAATGTCTTTTGCATCTTCCGCATCTAGAATTTCATTAAGTGATTTGTCAATCAAGTCACCGCAGATTTCCGCTCTTAATGATTCACCATATTTCTGTTCGAGTGTTGCAACTGGCACATGTCCTTTTCTAAAGCCAGGCAGCTGAATGTTCTTTGCGTATTTTGCAATAGATTCATTGTAATTTGCAGCCACATCTTCTTTTGCGATTGTTACAGTAACTTTTACTGCTGATTTTTCAATCTTGGTGATTTCTTTGGTAATATTCACTTGAGTATCCCCTTAATAAAAGATATAAAAAAAGCGATTCAGATTTACTCCAAATCGCCTTCTGTTTAGAGCGGGAAACGGGAATCGGACCCGCGACATCAACCTTGGCAAGGTTGCGCTCTACTACTGAGCTATTCCCGCAAAAATTGCTACGGAGTGTCCGTGCAAAAATTACTTCATAAATGTCAAATAATCTTTGCTGTAAAGCAATAGAGCGGGAAACGGGAATCGGACCCGCGACATCAACCTTGGCAAGGTTGCGCTCTACTACTGAGCTATTCCCGCAAAAATAAGTTTCAAAAGCTATGCGAGGGAAGGGACTTGAACCCTCATGCCTAGGGCACCAGATCCTAAGTCTGGCGTGTCTGCCAATTCCACCACTCTCGCATTAATGCAATGGTATCTGACCAGCATTACACAGAATTAGAATCAAACCCAAAACATTTGAGCGATGGGAGGCTCGAACTCCCGACCCACAGATTAAGAGTCTGTTGCTCTACCAACTGAGCTAATCGCCCGAAATCGTATTGCAATTCCGTATTAACTGGAACTTCAATTACATTTTTGCGTCCGACACGGTTCGAACGTGCAACCTACGGATTCGAAGTCCATTGCTCTATCCAGTTGAGCTACGAACGCGTCTCGGCAACCGTTCCCTGAGGTTCGGCTTAGGGTGCCTAGTGGGTATCGAACCCACGACAACCAGATCCACAATCTGGGATTCTACCGCTGAACTACAGGCACCATGTAACTGACAAGCGAGATAATATCAAAAAAACTTAGTCTTAGTCAAGTACAAAAAGAACGTTTCTTTCAATAAAATGACTTTTTTTTATAAAAATTCTTCAAAGAAAAAAACAATATCACATAAATGTAAAATAACTAAAGTTGAAAAAGTATTATCCGATAATTAGATGAGGAGTTTTGTAATGAACAAAGTAAATATTACTAGAGAAGAGAAACTGATTGAAATTCTAAAATCTCAAGATGAACTTCTTGACTGTATTCTTAAAACGCAGGGGAAAATTCATGATGATGTCATAAGCAGAAACTGGAACGAGCTTCAAGATAATTTTTCTGAAATGGAAGCATACAGCAACGGTTTTGTTTCTTTAGATGATGAAAGAGAAAAATTAATTGGCAATGACAGAACTATTTATTTTGCTTCAAAAGTTGAACCTCTTTTTACAAGCGTTAGGTCAAAACTTACTCAGAGCAAAATTGAAAACATGGCGCTTTCTACATACGTAAACACAGCTCAAAGTCTGTTGGCGAATGTTCTTGATAAATGTGTTCCTCAGCAAAGAAACACCCTTTATACAAGCAAAGGTCAAATTCAAAAACCTGTTATGCAGAGTATTGTAATCAATAAACTTTTTTAATTTTTGTTTTTGAAGTTTATTTTTTTATTTGGAGGATAAAATGGCAAATTCTTTTGCAGGAATAGAAATTGGAAAAAGAAGCCTTATGGCGCATACAACTCAAATATCAACAGCAGGCCACAATATTTCAAATGCTGATGTTGAAGGCTACAGCCGTCAAAAAGTGAATGTCTCTGCTTTTGAGCCACTTTATCGTCCAGATTTGGAAAGAGCAGAAGTTGCAGGTCAAATAGGACAGGGCACAACTGTAGAAAGCATAACTCGTGTAAGAGATGAAACTCTTGACTCTAGAATAGTTGCTCAGTCAAGCGACAATTCCTACTGGTCTACACGCGACAATTATTACACTCAGATTGAGCAAATTTATAATGAGCCAGATGATATTTCTGTAAGAAGCAACCTTGATAAATTTTGGGAAAGCTGGCAGGAACTTTCAACTTATCCAGAAAGCGACGCGGCCCGTCAAGCTGTTGTAACAAGAGGCGACAGTTTAACAAATTCAATTCAGCAGCAGTATAAAAGCCTTAATGGAATTGCAGTCCAAATCAACAGCGATATTGAATCAACTGTAAAACAAGTGAACGACTACACACGGCAAATTGCTAACTTGAACCATGAAATTGTAAGAAGCAAGGCTATGGGAGACAATCCAAATGATCTAATGGACAAGCGAGACACTCTTGTAGAAAAACTTTCCAGCTTAATAAATGTAACTGTGACTCAAGAAGATCCTGATGAGTATATGGTCCACACAGACGGTCAAATTATTGTTCAAGGAAGCTATGCTCGTAAAATTGAGTCAGTTGCAGAAGTGAACAACAACGGCTTTAGCAAACTTCAGTGGTCAGACACAAAAAACGACGCTTATTTCAAAGGCGGCTCTTTAGGCGCATTGGTTGAGTTAAGAGATGTTGATATTAGAAACGAAATTCAAAGCTTAAACACAATGACAATGAACTTCTCTGACTTGGTAAATGATGTACATAGAAATGCTGTTGGCAAAAACAATGTGACAGGACTTGATTTCTTTACTCAACATTCATTTGTTGAAAATACAAACGGCAACTTTGACAGAAACGGAGACGGCACTTTAGACACATCATACATTTTTAGATTTACTGGAACAACAAAACTTGATTTGCAGCAGCAGGTTGGGCTTGAAGGAACAATGACTTTTAACAGCGGCGATGGAACTGTCCAGGTGCCATATCACGCGACAGACACTGTTGAAACTGTTATAAATCGAATAAATGACAGCAATGGAGAAGTAAAGGCTTACCTTGACAGAAACAATTCTCTTGTGTTAAAAGCGACAACTTCAAAGTCTATGGACAACCAGGATTTTGTTATTCGCCATGTGGAAGACAGCGGCATGTTCTTAACGGGCTACTCAGGAATTCTTCAGGCAAGCGGTGCGGACGGCGCTTATGACTATGCTCATTCTGATGCAGTTAACGCTTTGGCTGATGCTCAATATTCAGTGTCACCTGTTTTAAATCCAGCGGCTTATGTTCAAGTGAATGACAAAATTCATGCTGATGTTTCTAGTGTTGCGGCGGCTTATCCAAACAGCCAGGGCTTTGCAGACAACGGTGACGCAAGGGCTGCTGTAGAAATTGCTTCAATAAGAAACACCAAAGTAATGATTGGAACAGAAAGAACATTTGACGACTACTTTGCTGACACAGTTACAGAGGTTGGCTTAAAAGGTGAGCAGGCACAAAACATGCTCGCAAGCAAAAACAAAATTATGGACAACTTGACAGATTTGCGTGACAACTTGAGCGGTGTAAATATTGACGAGGAGCTGGCAGATATAATTAAGTTCCAGCATGGCTACAATGCGGCTGCAAAATTCATAAATGTGCAGGATGAAATGCTTGACACAATAATCAACAAGCTTGGTATTTAATATTGAATCAAATTGATAATTAAGGAGTAATAAAATGCAAAGAATAAGTTCACAGCTAAATAACAATAATACACAATACAATCTAAGGTCGCAGGAAGCCCGCAAGGCTAAAGTGCAAAACCAGATTGGCACACAAAGCAAAATTACTTCCTTACGAGACGACCCTATAGCGGCCGGACATCTAGTTCGCTACAAGTCATATCTTACACGTGTGAACCAGTTTGAAAAAAACGCACAGACTTTGGCAGATCAGTTTCAAGTAAGAGAAGGCTATGTAAATCAGAACTTGCAGATAATGCAGAGGGTAAGGGAGCTTGCTGTTAATGGTGCAAACGGAATTAACACAAAAGAAGATCTTACAAACATGGCTTCAGAAGTGAACGAGCTTCTTAAGGAAATGATTCAAAACGCAAACGCAATTGGACCTGACGGCAACTCTTTATTTTCTGGAACACAGACAAAAACAACAGCTTTCGATGTTTCTCTTGGAAGTCTTCCTGGTTCAACAGAGCCTCTTATTGAAGAAGTACGGTACAACGGTAACAATGGAACAAACAAGCTTGAAGTTGACGAGAACGCATTTTTAACTTTAGACAACAGCGGTTCAAAAACATTCTGGGCGGAAAAACAGCAGCTTATTTCTTCAACAGACGCAAGCTCATGGCAGTCAAAAGAAGACAGCGTAATTTCTGTTGACGGCAAGGAAATAAATATTAAATCAGGAGACAACGTTTATGCAGTTGCGGCAAAAATAAATGACAGCGGAGCGGCTGTGAAGGCAACCATAGACCCAATTACAAATGGTTTAAACTTTGAAACAACAGATGCCCGTCAATTGTGGCTAGAAGATAAAAGCGGCACAACACTTAACGAATTGGGCGTTATAAAAGACTCAAGCCAAAAGCCTCCTTACAATATTGGCAACGGCGCAAGAGTTTCTGGCGGCTCACTATTTGACACTGTAATTTCATTAAGGGATTCAATGTTAAAGGGTGACACGGAAACTATTGGCGGAAGAGTTTTAGGTTCAATTGACTCTGGTATGAATACTTTGACAACACGTTTGGCAGAAGTTGGAAGCAGCTTTGAAAGGGCAAAAAACAATGTTGAAAGAAGCAAGACAAATAACCTAAATGTTACAAATCTTGTAAGCAGGGAAGGCGACATAGATTTAACAACTGCTGTAACAGATTTGAAAATGCTTGAATATGTTAACCAAGCAACTTTGAGCAACGCAGGACAAATGTACTCAAGCACATTGCTCAACTATATAAAATAAGTTGCCTTTAAAAATATAAGTTTTTAGGGCAACTAAAACAGGTGGAATAAATGCAAGTAAAAACAAAGACAATGGGAACTGTGGAAGTTGCAAATGAACATATTATTACAATTCCATTAGGTTTGTTCGGATTTGAAGAGTATACTGATTTCGCGCTTATTGACAGCGAGTACCAGCCGTTAATTTGGCTTCAGTCGCTGCAAGATTCTAATCTAGCGTTTTTGCTTATAGATCCGTTTATAATTTGCAGCGACTATGAACTTGACATAGATGACAAGGAGCTTTCTAAGATTGGAATAAAAGATCCTTCTGATGTTATTGTATTTGCAATTGTAACAGTTCCTACAGACGGAAGTGCTGTAACTGCTAATTTGCAAGGTCCTCTTATTATAAACCGTACAAATAAAAAATGTATGCAGGCAATTGTAAATGATTCAAAATGGACAACAAAGCATAACATCATTGAAGCCTTGCGTAAGAGAGGTGTTAAAAAATGCTAATCCTTTCACGCAAAGTTGACCAGAAGATAAAAATTGGAAATGACATAACCCTTACAATTATTGAAGTTCGTGGCGACCAAGTTAAAATTGGCGTAGAGGCTCCAAAAAATGTAAAAGTGTTCAGACAAGAAGTTTTTGAAGCTATACAAAATGAAAACAAAGCAGCTGCAGCTCAACCGTCTGTTGAGGAATTAAACAAACTTTTCGACAAAAATTAAAGGCATCTCTAAAAGCTGAAGTTTTTAGAGACTCCCTTAATTCTGTGCGTCGTGCAAAACTTCAGCTTCGCTTTTTCTTACATACAACGGTCCTTCATATTCTGCAAGGGCCGGTTTTTTTTCTGCAATCATCTGCTCTGAAATATAAAAAAGACTCTCTGTTGAATCCATTGAAGGCGTAAAGCAATGAATTGAATAAAGAGGGGTCTGTTCATTTACCATGTCTACAAAAAGCTTAGCATCTGGCCCGCAAACTAGAACTTCTGTCTCTGGATCAATCTGTTTGATGATGTCAGCAATCTTCATGTCGTCAGGACCGAAAAGTTTTTCTCCACGGCAGTAAAATGAATTGTAGAACATATCGCGTTTGCCATCTATTACAGCAAGAACAGTTTCCACTGCTGACTTGTAAGGGTAGGCGTAAGCGTCTAAAGAAGGTATGCCGTAAATTGGAGTGCCGTTAGCAAGCTGCATTGCCTTTAGAGCGCTAATTCCTAAGCGTAAGCCTGTGAATGTTCCTGGTCCCAAAGTTAATGTTGTATAATCAAGTTCTTTAGAAGTAAGCTCAGCTTCTTTCAAAACATAGTCAATTGCTGGAAGAAGTTTTTCAGACTGCTTCATTCCAACATCAAGTGAAAGTTTTACAATGTGAGATTCATTCTTAGCGGCAACTGTAATTCTAGAAACCGCGCAATCTATAGCAAGTGCTTTCATTAAATTAGTCCTCTTGTTTTCATATTTATGTTTTTGCTTTCATCGCTCCCTTCAATATCTCCGTTGCTCCAGTTTTCAAGCGTGATTTTTCTAGAGCCGTCGTTTCCTGGAACAATTGTCATCCAAATTGTGTTCTTTGGAAGCTCAGACTCAACTTTTTCGCTCCATTCAATAATGCACACGCCTTCGCCAAAAAGCATGTCGTCTACACCAAGGTTTATAAAGTCTTCAACACCATCAAGGCGGTACACGTCCATGTGGTAAAGAGGCATTTTGTCCCCTGCATACTCGCTTATTAAGCAGAATGTAGGGCTTGTGATTGTGTCCTTAACGCCAAGCGCTTTTGCAATGCCTTTAGTAATTGTTGTTTTTCCTGCGGCAAGTGTACCCGTCATTGCAATAATATCCCCAGGCTTTAAAAGCGAACCGATTTTTTCTCCAAGAGAAATTGTCTCTTCTGATGAATGTGTTGTAAAAGAAATCACGATAATTTTCCTTTTTTGATTAAGTCTATTATAAATTCTTTTAATGATTTAATAATTGGAAAGACTGGATAATTAAAATCGTTTGGCAGCTCGTCAAGCTCTATTGTTTTATTTCCAAGAGGACCTGTTTCAATTGAAAAAGAAAAAGGAAACTCCAAGGTATTATGAGGCATTTCAAGAACTGCTGTGGCTTTATACCTTTGAAGATAATAAATGCCGTCTTCTTTTTTTGAAATAGATTTTAACTCCAAAACTTTCATAACTCTCCACAATATCTTAAATTTATAATTATTACAATATGCAATATGTGTATGTAATTGCATGTATTATAAATAATTGTAAATAAGTGCGTAAATTCTGTTACGTACAGATTTAGTTATTTTAACAAACTGAATATGCAAAATATAATGAGTGTTGTCAGATGTAGCAGTCGTGCTGACAATTAGACCTATGGCATTATCAGTTTTTGTTCCGTCAATGCTAAAGTTTACAGAAATAAATTGACCTTGATGAATAGGAAGTGTGCAATTAACTCTACATCCATTTGATGAGATGTCTTGAATTGTACCTTCGTATTTATTCTGTTTAGGCGTGTAAGTTGTATTTTTTTCATCATCACTATTTTTGGAAACATCAACTGCTGAAAATGTGCATTTTGTATTAAGTGTCATTCGTTTTGAATTACGTCTTTGCAAGGCCCTTAAGCTGTTAGTGTGAGCTAAAAGCATAAGAGTTGCTCCGTCTTTTCCCTGTTCATATCTAACAACTCTTGCTATCATAATATAAGCAATTCCTGTGTTTGAAGTAAATGTTATATTCAATTTAGAAAGCTGCTCTGGCTTTATGTTACTAGATGCAAAAGATTGAGGCAGTGAAATAAAAAGCCCTTGGTTGTTGTTTTCATAAACAGAAAGAGTCCAAAGAGTTCCTCTTCTGTCTGTGTAGATAAGCTGCTGACCGGCAATAATGCTTTTTGATGAAGTTATTATCAAAGAATTTTTATATGTTTTTTCTAATTTATATCGTAGCAAAAATAAAATTGTGATTTTGTCAGTGTCGTTTTCTTTATTCAGAAATTGAAATTCCTGCTTAAATAAATCATCAATTAATTTTTCATTTTTAATAAGAAATTCTAAATTCAAAGGTTTGTATCTAGAGCAAATCTCTATTAGCAAAAGCTTTTCATTTTTATCAAGATTGGAAGTTTTTGAAACATGGTTAATGTTTTTTAAAGTTGTAGGAAGATTTTTGTGCGACTCAACCCATTGTGGCGATGAATGAATTTTATTAATCCATTTGATAAGTAAATAAATCACAAGCAGTATTGCAATAAAAATAATTGCAATAAAAACAATTGTGTAGTTGCCGGAATTTTGTCTTGCTAAAAGAGGTGAGCCGCTTTCTGAACCCATATTTTATTCCTTGTTTATTGATTTTATAGCAGCCGAAATGTTTTTAAGTCTTGGGCTGATTTCATATTCTGCTAAATCACCAACAGTAACTGTGTCCTTAGTTTCTAAGGCCTTTTCAAAGTCTGAAAGAATTGGAGCAAATTCAGAGAAGAATGTGCCTATTTCTTTTCCATCTATCAATAATTTTCCATAATATTTAGGAAACAATGCGCTTAATGTTGCTGCATGGCAAAACCTGTCAATTTCAGAAGCAAGTTTTGTTATAATTAAATTTGCATCTTTGTCTTTTCCACTTTGAAGCATTACAGGTATGTCTAAAAGCTCTTTTGAAAGAGAAGAAAATTCTTTACAAGAAATTTTAAAAGAATCTTCAATGTCAATTTTTGAAACTACAGTAAGTTCCAAAACCGTGTCGTCTGAAATAGGTGCTTTTATAGCTTCATCAAATTCTTTTGCGGCAATTGGTTTTCCATTAAGAACTATGCTGACTGTAGTAGCCTCGTTTTTTGACGCTTCGCTCTCAAATGCTTTTAGCACTTCGCCCACTGTTTTTTCATTCTCCAAAGTAATATCAACTTGCTTTCCGTTTACTTTTAATGTCATAATTTACTCCTAATTGCTGTTACCGCTATTCTGTTTAGAGAAATTGCTTATTGTACTTGATTGTGACTCAAGGCTGTTTATAGAGCCTTCCATTGAAGCGTATTTTGATTTTAATTCAGATTCCTTATCTTCCATTTGAGTTTCTAGTTTTGCTATTTTTTCATTAGAATTCTTAATTGTCTTGTCTAGGGTGGAATTTTTTGTAGCAATTATTCCACCGGACTGAACCCATGCAGTAAGCTGCTTATCTAGCTTGTAGCCAATGCCGTTGTCAATAACTAAGTCTCCGTCGCTGTCAAATCCAAAGATCTGCTTTATTTGCTCAAGGTCAGTTTCCAGTGAAGTGTCAAGTTTCTTTTCATCTACTTCAAGGTAACCACGAAGCTTTGTAGCATTGTAACCGCCGCCAGAAGAGCTTGCGTTTGTTGAAATGCCAATCTGCCCCAGCATAGTCAAAGTGTCTTCGTCAGAGTATTTGTAGCTTGCGGAGACAATTCTTTGAAGAGAAGTCTTTCCGTTTGAAAGAATGGAATCTCCCTGGAACATGCCAAGTTTTTTTTCTTCTGACTCTTTCTCATCGTCAGTAAGGTAGTCAAGCTCTGAAATTAGCTCAGGCTTGTCTTGAGAAAGAATATTCATTTCTGCAATAGTCTGATTGTATTTTCCTACAAAAGTAATCAAAGCGTTTTTTGCGCTGTCTTTGTCAGGTGAAATTTTTATTGTTGCAGTTTTGTCTGTTGTCTCATGAATGTGAAGGGTGACATTAGGAACAACATCATCAACATCATTTGTAGAACGAGTGAGAGTTATTCCTTCGTATTTAAATTTTGCGTCATCCGCTGTTGTAATTGCATGTGACGGCGCATAGCCCAAGTCTTTTGAAGAGTCAAATGATTCAGGAACAGAAACAGATATTTCTTTTCCTGTGCTGCTGTTTCTTATAACAATGCTTTCTGCGTTTGGATAATCCTTCATTGCAATGGAAATTGTCTTTTTGCCAGTTTCACCGTCTGTTTGAAAGTTCGAAGTGTTTACTTCTTCTTCTGTGCCGTCTGCATTTTTAAAAAAAACAGTGCTGCCGTTTGAAATTGGAACAACAGGAGTTTTTTCTTCTTCTGAAATTTGAGAAAGTGTTGTTTCGCTCTGATTGTTGTCTACACTTACGCCTTTGAATTCTATTCCACCAGATAATGGAATTGAAGGCCCTGAAGCCTTGTTGTTTATAGAGGTTGTAATATCTTCTGTTGATTTTTCTGAATAAGTAAATTCAATTTTGTTGTTAAGGTTGGATTTTGTTGACTGGGGTATTTCAATTTCCACACCGCCTCTAGCAGGAATCTTTAAATTTTTGCCGTCAGAAGTAACATTGTCCTTTGAAATTGATGGCATGTTTTTTTGAACAACATCATCTGTAGTGGATGGCGTTTTATATGATGAAACAGAAGAGCTGAAAGTTGATGTTTCTGATTTAACATCTTTAAGCATATCTGTTGATTTTGCAAAGTTAAGTGCCTCTTCCTTGAACTGCAGTTTGTTCTCTTGTCCTGTTTTAAGGCTTTCAATTAAAAGTGTCTGCTTGTCTTTTGAAACACCAATAAGGCTTGCCTTTACAGTTTGATTTCCTCTTTTGTTTAGTCCAGAGACCCAGTCGCTTAGTTTGCCGCCTTTCCAATTAAAATGCACAGTCTTGTCGCCAACTGTATAGTCATAGACACCTGCTGGTACTTCCATGTTCTTGTCAATGTTACCACTTAAAAACCTGTCTGCTGTTGCTGGATTTAGAACATCAATTTTAAAAGTGCCATATTCTGCTTCACGGCTAGCTTCTGCTGTTATAGCATTTTCATCTGTTGAAGAGGCTAACTTATTGTTAAAAGGATTTTCAAATGAATATAAGTCTTTTACACTTGTACGCAAATCAGACATTTTCTGATTTAAGTCGCGCCAAGCAGTTTGCTGTGTTTTATATTTTTCTAGAGATTCTTTTTCTCTATTCAATGGCTTTTTTTCAACAGCCATTAGCTTTTCTATAAGGTCGCTTGTATTATACTTGTCTGAAACTCCAGGAATGCTAATACTGTCGGCCATAGATTTTCTGCTTCCTATTTATGAATCTTTTCATGCAGTACAAAACTGAATGCTTAATAAATTGAAATAAGACCAACGCTGCCTTGTAACAGCGTTAAAGCCTTAGATCATTTCATCAAATATCAATCCTATTACTTTGCTAATTCTCATTTGCATTTTTTGTACATCAGCAGATGGAATTTCTCTTATTGTTTGATTTGTCTTAGGATCAACAACTTTGATAATTACTTCACCAAGGTCTTCATTCACATTGAACTGAAGCTTGTGACCCATAGCTATATCGGACAGCTTTTGCAGCTGGGCGACATCTTCTTTTACATTAGCCAGATTATTGGCAATATTCTGTGCAACTTCCGCAGAACTTGAAGGTAGAGTACTTGTTTTAGGTAAATCTACCGAACTCTTTTTTACTTGAGATGCTACTGCGGAGGTATTAAGCGTGCGGCCATCCATTGCCATCGTCTGTCCATTACTACTTATTGTATTCATGGACTTGTTTCCTCCTGAAAATGCAAGAGAGGGAAGGGGGCGCACCCCTCCTTACTCCTACATGCTTTTTGTTAAAAGATGACATCCAGGTCTCTCTTAAACTCTAAGCATGATTTTTACTTTACTTCAATAATGCAAGAACGTTCTGAGACTGGCTGTTTGCCTGTGCAAGCATTGCTGTTCCAGACTGTGTAAGAATTGAATTCTTTGTGTAGTTTACCATTTCAGAAGCCATGTCAGTATCACGGATTACAGATTCCGCGCTCTGAAGGTTTTCTGCTGCAACTGCAACACCGTTGGAAGCCATTGTGAAACGATTCTGATAAGCACCCAAGTCAGCTCTCTGGCGAGAAACAGATTGCAGCGCGCTATCAATTGTAGCAATAGCCATATTTGCAACGTCTGGTGTAGAAATGCTTAACATCTCGTTGGAACCTTGTGTTCCTCTAAGACCAAGAGCTTGAGCAGTCATTGTGCCAATGTAGACACGTGCATTCTGATCTACGTTTGCTCCAATTTGGAACTGCATGACACGTCCTGAAACAGAGTTTTGTGCAAAACTTCCTGTCAGTGTATTCATACCGTTGAACTGGGCCTGGCTCGCTACACGGTCAACCTCAGCTACCAACTGGGAAACTTCAACCTGAATCTGCATTCTGTCTTCATCGGAATAAATTCCGTTGGCAGACTGAACTGAAAGTTCACGGACACGCTGAAGAATGTCTTGAGTTTCCTGAAGATATCCCTCTGTTGCCTGGATAAAAGAAACACCGTTCTGGATATTCTTATTAGCCTGGTTTAATCCGCGAATCTGGCTGCGCATCTTTTCAGATACAGCAAGTCCTGAAGCATCATCACCGGCCCTGTTGATTTTTTCTCCAGAGCTAAGCTTTTCAATATTGCCCATCAACTGCTGGTCAGAAACGCCCAGTGTACGGTTAGCAAACATTGAACTCATGTTGTGATTAATTACCATAATTTTGTCCTCCATGTGACAGTACATAAAGCATCATGCTTTACGCCTTTACTGTGCAGGCAGCTGACGGTTTTTGCGCCCCCGTCGGTTGATTTAGACCTATACAGCAGGAACTGTTATTTTATTTTAATGCCTTGTACAATAAAAAATAACTGTTCACACTGTTCACAGTATACATGAAGAGCATTTTCAAAGAACAAACCCTTTCCAAATAAAAGGGCAAATGCTCACTGTTAAAACGGTTTGATTTGATTGTAAAAGAAGAAGAATTAAGAGGTAAAATCACACCGCACAGTTAGCGGAAGAGTAGATTTCTCCACTTCTTCCACTAACAATTATACTACACTATTTAAGCAAAGACAATACTGTTTGTGACTGGCTGTTAGCCTGTGCAAGCATTGCTGTTCCTGCCTGTGTAAGAATCTGGTTCTTAGTAAAGTTTACCATCTGTGAGGCCATGTCTGTATCGCGGATTGTTGATTCTGCAGCCTGAGTATTTTCAGATGCAATGTTCAGTCCCTTTACAGAATAGTCAAGACGGTTCTGGTAAGCACCAAGATCTGCACGCTGTTTATTGATCTTTTTAAGAGCAATATCGATTGTGCCTATAGCGCGGTTGGCATCGTCCGGAGCCGCAATTGTCATAACTGCTTCTGTTCCAATTTCGCGAATTCCGAGTGATGCAGAAGTCATTGTACCAATGAAAACGCTCATACGCTGATCCATGTTTGCGCCAATGTGGAGCCACATAGAACCTGTTGGTGTGTTTTCACCAGTTGCCTGGGCAAAGCGTCCTGTGAGCATATTCATGCCGTTGAACTGAGCCTGGCTTGCAACACGGTCAACTTCAGCTACTAACTGGCTTACTTCGACCTGAATCTGCATACGGTCTTCATCGCTGTAGATACCGTTGGAACTCTGGACAGCAAGCTCACGAATACGCTGCATAATATCAGTTGTTTCCTGCAGATAACCTTCTGTTGTCTGTATGAAGCTAATACCATTCTGTGCATTCTTAGAAGCCTGATTCAAACCGCGAATTTGAGCACGCATTTTTTCAGAAACTGCAAGTCCTGAAGCATCGTCGCCAGCGCGGTTGATTTTTTCTCCAGATGAGAGTTTTTCCATATCTTTCTGAAGGTTAAGATTAGTTACTCCTAAAGAACGATTAGAAAACATTGCGGACATGTTGTGGTTGATGACCATATTTTTTTCCTCCATGGAATTATGTACCAGACAGAATCCTTTCTGCCTGTTTGTAAAAGATTACATCTGCATTACAAGGCTACATCTGCAATCTTTTACATGAAGTTCCTGACCGTTTTCTTCTACGAAGTTGAGCAGCCATGGTTCTTCATGTATCTTATCGGAGGAATATGATTAAAACTTTAATAAAAAATAGAAAATATTTTTAATTTACAAAGAAAGTAGTATTTGCTTTATTGCGCGGGCTGCCTTGCCCCTATGGCTTATAGCGTTCTTTTCTTCAGATGAAATTTGTGCGGCCGTCTTTCCATACTGAGGAAGAAAAACAAGAGGGTCGTATCCAAAACCGCCAGTTCCAGCAGCATCTTCAATTGAATCAACAAGAGTGCCTTCCATTGTTTCCTGGGCAATATAAAACCTTGAAGGACCAAGGTAAAGAACCATTGCGCACACATAACGGCAGCTTCTAGGTCCGTTTGGAAAAAGACCCGTGTTTGCAGATAAAGATGTGTCAATTCCGCCTGCAATGCTTTTATTCACCTGCTCAATAAGAAATTTGTTCTGCTCTGACTGTGAAATCTTCTTGCCGTCGGGCCTTCCTTTCATAAAACAAGGTCCAGCGTATCTTGAAGAATAGACTCCTGGAGCGCCGTCTAATGCATCTGCGCAAATTCCGCTGTCGTCAGAGATAACGGGGCAGTGCACCATGTCCCACAAAGCCTTAGACTTTATCATGCTGTTTTCATAGAACGTTGTGCCTGTCTCGTTAGGATTGAATTCAATTCCTTCATCTTTTGGAATAACAATTGTATGGTCGGGAAAGATTTCCTGCATTTCCCTTTTTTTATTAAGATTGCCTGTTGCAAGATATATTTTCATGTGAAATATGATACTGTTTTGGCTTGAATAAGTCCACATTGTTAGCCTTGTCAAGAATATATTTTACATGGCGAGGGTCAAGATTGAGCACTTTTCCAACAGCGCGATTAGAGGCTGAAACATAATAGTCTTTTCTTTTCAAACGGGTGTTTTTATTTATCCAACTTTGAGTATGCTTTTCGTATTTTTCCTGAATAAGCCTGCACCATGAAGTGTGTGGAGAAAGATATTGCAATTCCTGCAAGTATTTTCTATGAAAATAATAAGAGTTGTTCCTGCATTTTACACAAGACTCTCTTCTCTTTATTTTTGTCTTAAGTTCTGCGTTCAGGGTCTTCTGCATAGATAAAAATGTTTCTTTATCAACGCCAGTATAGGCGCAAACTTTGTCGATCAATTCATCATCAATATAAAAGATTGATTTTAATGCTAAAATCAATACAATTTCCTTCTGAATATTTGCAATTTTATTTTTCTTTACATCGTCTTCTTTATATTTGTCTAATCTATAAGTCATGTCATTATCAAATTGAAACGGGGACTGCACGCTAAGTTCTATTTTAGAATTATCTTCCTGCTTAATAAACTCTATGCCTTCTGCCTCAAGCTCATATGTTTCAGAATCTTCCTCTATCTGAATCTTCTGAGAAGTCGTAATTTCATCATCTAGAACTTTGCTTCTTATTTCAATTTTTTTCCAAACATTTACAGCTTTCCTTAATGTAAACTGTAGGAATGAAAAGAATGTGCCTATTTTTTTATCATAAAGAATAAAAATCCTGTCGAATTTAGGCATCTCGTAAAGTAAGAAGTCTAGAAAATCATCTTCGTCTAAACTTCTTAATCCAAAAAGCGACTTGTGAAGGAAAACGTATTCCATAAGTTTCAACGAACACTCTTTTGGCGACATAGTGCCGTCAGCATAGCTTTGAGCAAGCTTCTCGAGATTGAATTTTTCCATAAAAACTCCTTTTTTAAAATTAAAATAAATATTGGAGCCTCAAAAACATAAGCTTTTAAAGGCAACTCTGAAAATACGATGTTCTAAGTTGTGCTGTTACAGCGGCTTAGAAATGATCGTATATTTAACAATGTGCAGAAATTGTGCCAACTTTGTTTTTTTTGAATAGATTTTTGATGAAAATATTACTGTTGTAATGATAATTGCTTAAATTATAAGAAGTTAAAAATTAAATACTTTTTTTAGGTGGAAATAACAATATCGGAAAAAGGAGTTTTTTATTTAAAATATTATTGAAAATAGATAAAAATTAACTGAAAATATAATTTTAAATTATTAAAATAATTTATTCTAGTCAAATCTAGTTTAAATATTATTTTTCCAATAAGATTGTGACTATTTTTGACTAGATTCTTTTCATTTGACTAGATTTTATATGACTTTTGAAAATTCTTTGCAGATGGCAGGAATAAGAGTCTCAATTTTTCCTTCAGCACTTCCGCCAGAAGCATTTTTGTGGCCGCCGCCTCCAAATTTAGCTGCAATTACGCTTACATCAACATCATCCCTTGATCTGAAGCCTAAAGTGCAACTGTTTTCTGCTTCCTGTCTTACAAAAAGAACAGCCTCTACTCCATCTACTGCCAAAAGCATTTGGTAGAGGGCATCGCTGTCCCTTCCTTCTGTGCCGTACTTGTGAGTGTCATCCATGGTTTCGTATGTTACAATAAGCTTGCCGTTGAATTTTTTTTCTGCCCTTGTGAGCATTAGCCCTAAAAGCTTTCTTGTGTTCCACGGTTTCCCGCTTGTCATTTCATCGTAAATTTTTCTTGGATTTGCTCCTGCCTCAACAAGACGCGCCGCCGCTTTGAAAACTTCTGCGCTGTCTGTTGAAAGAAACCTAAAGAAACCTGTGTCTGTAGAAAGTCCAAAGAACAGCGTGTTTGCCGCTTCGGCATCGGGTTTGCCTACAATAGCTTCATACAATTGCTGAACAAGGCAACTTGCGGCTGGTGAAGACGGGTCTATTATTGCATTTTTTAAAGAAGAGTCGGCTGTCTTGTGGTGGTCTATTATGAATGTGTCAAAGCCTTTTAAATCTCCGTCTATTTCTCCAAGTCTAGAAAGCTCTGAACAGTCAACAATTATTATTCCACATTTGTCGCGCTCTTCCTGTGTCATGAAGGGCAGTTCGTTTTTGAAAAATTCAGCATTTTTCTTTATTTCAGTACGCTTAAATGGACCTGCGTTAAGCATTGTGTAAGGCTTGTTGATCTTTTTAATGATGTAAGAAATGCCAATGCAGCTTGAAATACAGTCTCCGTCTGGCTCCTTGTGCCCTGTGATTATAAAAGTTTCATGTGATGTTATAAATGATTTGAATGAGGCGATTTGTTCAGTTGATAAAATTAGCATTTAATTTTCCTTGAATTGTTGTGATCTCTGAAAAGTTGATTTCTGAGATGACCTTTATTTTTTTATGTTGCTGTGTTGTATATAAAAAAAGGCGGGAATATTTTATTCCAGCCTTTCTTAAGAAATCAAATATGATGTTTAAGGCGCATCACAAAATTTTAATATTCAATTTCCAATGTATCGGCATCTGTTCCGTCTACGTTTGTGCCGCTTTCAATTATTCCCCAAATAGAGTTGTTTCTGCTGACAGGAATTGTAAGCCATACTTTGTAGAATTCGTCTTCCTTTTTGATTACTGTCATATAGGAATTTAGTCCTTTTGGTGTTTTACGGAAGGCAAGTTTTCTTGGAAATTCTTTAGCCCATTTTTTTGGAACTACAGCTTGTCCAATTTCCATTCCTTTCTTTGCATAAAGAATAACGTATGAGTCCTTCTGGTCAAGAATTTTGTAGATTCTGACATTCTGATATGTCATGTTTGAAACATTGTCGCCGTGGTCCCATACAGGTTTTGTTTTTTCTTCATTTGATGTGCCTTCTGCAAATAGAGGGAGCACTAAGCACATTGCTAATATTAAAGCTGTTAAAATCTTTTTCATAAAAGCCTTCCTTGGTTTCCTTATTTTATAAGTGCAAGCATTATTGCTTTAATCGTATGCTTACGGTTTTCTGCTTCGTCCCAAACTTTGCTTTGTGGACTTTCAAACACTTCTTCTGTAACTTCCTGTTCCTTTATTGCGGGCAGACAGTGCATGAATATTGTGTTTTGCTTGCCGGTCGCATCAATCAGGACCTTGTTCACCTGAAACGGTCTTAGCAACTTTGTGCGTTCTTCCTTGAGCGCTTCTTCACCCATGGAAACCCACACATCAGTATAAAGGCAATCAGCTCCTTTGACAACTGAATTTTCATCAGAAATTGTGATTTTTGCGCCTGACTGTTCAGCAAATGGCTTGCAGATGTCTATAATATCCTGGCCTGGGAAAAGCTCCTTTGGGCTGAATATTGAAAAGTTGATTCCAAGCTTTGCTGAAATAAGCATAAGGGAACGTGCCACATTGTTGCGTCCGTCACCGCAGAAGCACCATGTCAGTCCTTTTAAGTGACCGAACTGCTCGTAAAGCGTCATTACGTCGGCAAGCGCCTGTGTTGGGTGGTATGTGTCAGTAAGGCCGTTTATTACAGGTACGCCTGAGTATTTTGCAAGCTGCTCAACATGCTCCTGCTTATAGCCGCGGAACTCTATTGCGCTGAACATTCTGCCTAGCACACGGGCTGTGTCCTGCACTGATTCCTTTCCGCCAAGCTGTATGTCTTGTGTTGACATGAAAACTGGGTGGCCGCCTTCTTCGCCAAATGCTGTCTCAAAAGAGGAGCGTGTGCGTGTGGAGCGTTTTTCAAATATAAGGGCTATTGTCTTTCCTAAAAATCGCTGGTGGACTTCTCCTTTGTGCGCCTCTTTTTTTACCTGAACGGCCCAGTTTAAAATCTGTGTGATTTCTTCAGGAGTCCAGTCAATCCAGTTTAAAAGCGAGCGTCCCTTGTATGGACTTTTGAAATTTTCTGCTTTCATAAAATACTCCTTGTAAATAAAAAAAGACCATTCTCTATAAGAAAATGGTCCTTATGTTTAGTGGCAAGAGGGATCGAACCTCTGACATACGGAATATGAGTCCGTTGTTCTACCAACTGAACTATGCCACCACGAATGTTGAGAATATATCAGAAAACAAACTTCTTTGTCAAGGTGGAACAGCGCTTTATTAGCGGAATTCGGCGCCTTCTATTAGCGATTTGGCGTATTCTACTAGGCGCTTTAAGTCCCTGTCCAAGTAAGGGTCGATCTTGTTGTATGAAGGGTCTATGCAGTTTTCATTTCTGAACTGGGCAAAGTACCAACGTGCATCTTTTGGAAGAACAGCGGCTATTTCTTTTATGTCTTCTTCTTTTACAAGCGGCGGCACAAGAACTGTTCGCCATTCACGGCAGTCTTTTGGGAACTGCGATATTATTTTTACAGAGCGTTCTATTGAATGCTCAAGCTCGTCTTTTACATCGGCATCTTTTTTAGATGACTCGCTTGCAAGAAGATATGATCTTGAAGGTGAAGTCTTTATGTCCATTGCAATGTAGTCTGGCTTTAGCTCGTCGTCCTCTATGAACGACTGAAGCCTGTCTGGAAGAGTGCCGTTTGTGTCTAGCTTTATTTTATATCCAAGTTTTTTTGCTTCCTTTATTAAAACAGGCGTTCGTGGGTTCAAAAGAGGCTCCCCGCCTGAAATTACAAGGCCTGTAAGAACATTGCGGCGTTTTTCAAGGTGATCTATGGCCTCTCGTAACGTTGAGCATTTGTAGTCCCTGTTGAAGTTGTTTTCTTTTGCAGGCGCTTCATTTGATTTTTGAGTGCCCAGGACAAGGCTTGTGTTGTAGCAGTAGGGGCAGCGTAGGTTGCATCCTTCCAAGAATATTGTGCTTGCGACCCTGCTTGGAAAGTCAACAAGTGTTGTTTTTATTAAAGAGCCTGCTGGTGTGTCTAAAAGATTGTCTGACATTTTACTTCTTCCCACGTTTTGAATATATTTGACTTTTTTGAAAGCTTATGTTTATAGATTCTTCCATTTTGGTTGATGAAACTTGATGCAAAAAATAACCACAGGCGTTCCGTTTTAGCGGTGTCCTGTGGTTTTATAAAGAATTAGTCTGATTGATTAAGCTAGAACTGCTTCTTTTGCTGTGACAAGAATGTCGTCAAGCTCTGAAGTTGTATGCGCTCTTCCAATTTCCGCGCCTGTCTGGCTGTAGATTATTACTGTTGGAGTTGCAAACACTCCTTTTGCGGCTGCTAGCTGGAGGCCTGCGTCTGTGTCAACATCAATTGATTTTCCTGCAATGCTTACATTTGCCATGTACTGTTTTACAGGAGGGCAGTTAGGGCATGTTTGTCTAACAAACATCTCGTAGCTTGCGGCTGTTTCTCCTGACACTAAATTTGAAGCCACTGTTGCGGCTGTTGAAGATTTTGCTGCTTTTGTTACATTTTCCATTTTGCAGCCACAATCAGCGCCGTCTGCTTCTGTAATATTATATTCCTTGCTGTCTTCAATTGAGAACATCTTGCGGTGGTCAAATTCATCACGCTTGCCTTTGTTCCAGTTGCGTACAGCACGGTAGTAGCCTACGATTCTTGCGTAGACTTCTGTTTCTGTTCCATGGACGTTCTTTAGCTCGTCCTTTGTCTCTGCGATTTCGGCATCGATTTGTGCCAATGTTCTTTTTGCTGTTTCCATAAGTAATATCCTCCCGAGAATTACTTTACTTCCCTGGCTTTACAGGGCATAATTCAAAACTTTGCACGTAATGACATTACGTTTTTTATATATTTTAGTGCGGGCCTTTAACAGCCTTTAAGTACACTAAATATAGCGTAGTTTTACTCTTTTGTAAAGCAAACTACACTATATTTCGACATAAAGCCGTTAATACTTTATAGCTTTATGCCTTTTATTTAATCATTTTTAAGCGTTTACGTTGCTCTGCGAAGCTTCAACCTGATCACGCTCTGCTTCAAGCGACGCAAGCTTTGCCTTTAACGCCTGCTCCTTTTCCGCCTTGCATTTTGGGCATTCGAACTGCTGTCCGTTAAGATAGCCGTGGATTTTGCAGATTGAGTAGGTTGGGCTTATTGTCACATAAGGTATGCGGTAGTTGCTCATTATTGTGCGCACCAAGTCACGGCAAGCCTTCCAGTCCTTTATCTGCTCGCCCATGAATGTGTGGAATACAGTTCCGCCTGTGTACTTTGTCTGCAGTGCCTCCTGATGGTCAAGCGCTTCAAAAATGTCTGAAGTGTAGTCTACAGGTAGCTGTGTGCTGTTTGTGTAGAACGGGTCGTCTGTTCCGCTTGTGATTATGTCAGGGAAGTTCTGCTTGTCGTGGCGTGCCAAACGGTAGCTTGTGCTTTCCGCAGGGGTGGCCTCTAGGTTAAAGAGCTCTCCTGTCTTTTCCTGATAGTCCTGCAGCCTGTTTCTCATGTGGTCCAGGACATCGCACGCGAACTGCTTGCCTTTTTCATCTGCAATGTTCACTCCAAGGAAGTTAAGGCAGCATTCGTTCATGCCGCATAATCCAATTGTGTTGAAGTGGTTGTTGAAGTTTTTAAGGTAGCGCCTTGTGTAAGGGTAGAGCCCGCCGTCAAAAAGCTTTTGTATGACTTTTCTTTTTATAGAAAGGCTGTCACGCGCAAGGTCCATAAGATAGTCTAGACGCGCGTAGAATTCCTTTTCATTTTTTGCAAGATAGCCAATCTGCGGCAGGTTGATTGTAACAACTCCAAGTGAGCCTGTGAATTCGTCGGAGCCGAACAGTCCGCCGCCTCTTTTACGAAGCTCGCGTTTGTCAAGCCTAAGGCGGCAGCACATTGAGCGTACGTCGCTTGGGTTTAAGTCTGAGTTCACAAAGTTCTGGAAGTAAGGGGTGCCGTACTGGGCTGTCATTTCAAAAAGAAGCTGTGCGTTCTCGCTGTCCCAGTCGAAGTCCTTTGTGATATTGTATGTAGGAATAGGGTAGCCGAATCCTCTGCCCGCGGCATCTCCTTCCAGCATCAACTTGATGAACTGCTTGTTGATCAAGTCCATTTCCTTCTGACAGTCGCCGTATGTGAAGTCCTGCTCCTTGCCGCCAACAATAGCCTTCTGGTTCTTTAAGTCGTTAGGGCAGACCCAGTCAAGAGTTATGTTTGTGAAAGGTGCCTGTGAGCCCCATCTGCTTGGCGTGTTCACTCCGTAGATGTAGCTTTGTATGCACTGGCGCACCTGTTTTTCTGTAAGGTTGTCTTTTTTAACAAAAGGAGCAAGGTATGTGTCGAAAGAAGAGAAAGCCTGAGCGCCCGCCCATTCGTTCTGCATAATGCCTAAAAAGTTGACAATCTGGTTAACAAGGGTGGAAAGGTGTGTGGCAGGGGTAGAAGTGATTTTGTCTGGAACTCCGCCAAGACCTTCCTGTATAAGCTGCCTTAATGACCAGCCGGCGCAGTATCCAGAGAACATGGAAAGGTCGTGTATATGGAATGCGCAAGTTTCATGTGCGTTTGCAATTTCAGGTGTGTATATGTTTTTAAGCCAGTAGTTCGCTGTTACAGTTCCTGAGTTGTGGAGAATAAGGCCGCCCAATGAGAAGTTGACGTTCGCGTTTTCATTGACACGCCAGTCGCTCTGTGAAAGGTAGCCGTCCATTGTCTTAGAGATGTCAACCATGAGGCTTTTTGCGTCCCTCATAGCGTCATGCTTTGCGCGGTAAAGAATGTAGGCCTTTGCGACTTCGACTTCCTTGCATTCAATGAGAACTGTTTCCACAGTGTCCTGAATCTCTTCAATTGCTGGAATTGAATGTGCTCGCCGCCCCGCAAGAAGCACTCTTAAATGCTCTTCCACCTGGTCAGTGAGCATTTGCGCCTTGTCCGGGTTTGCACGCTTTTCAACGGCTGTAATTGCCTTGCCAATAGCGCTTTCAATTTTGCTGCGGTCATAGTTTGCAATTTCGCCTGACCTTTTTACAACTTTAGTTAAAAAATGCGCAGTTTCTGCATCTTTGTTTGTCCCTAGGAAGCTTTTCCACTCAGGGAACACAGACTGTTCACTCACTTTTTTCCCCTCCCAACTTATTTACCTCATTTATGAATTCATCAAGATTGTTGAAATGCTTATAAACACTTGCGAATCTTATATATGCAACTTTATCAACTGCATGAAGCCTCTGCAGCACAAGCTCTCCTAATTCCGTGGTTGAGATTTCCCTTGTGGCCTTGCCTTTGGTGTAAGCTTCGTCCTCTATTTCATTTACAATTTGGTCAACCATTGAAGTTGAGACCGGGCGTTTTTCAAGAGCGCGCTGTATTCCCTTTTCAAGCTTTGTCCTGTCAAAAGGCTCGCGTCTTCCGTCCCTTTTTACAACCATGAAAGGCTTTTCTTCAATATGCTCGTAGCTTGTGAAACGATAGCCGCAGCTAATGCACTCGCGTCTTCGGCGGATGCTTTCTCCGTTTGCCATTGTTCGTGATTCAATTACTTTGTCGTCAAGACTTCCGCAGTAAGGGCAGCGCATACTTTTTTATTAAAACCTCTTGTAAACATTGACTTTATCAGTCCATATATAGCGTTTTTCGAACACTATGGATAATAATACACCACTAAATGTAATAGGGCAAGAGATAAAAATTGGAATTTAACGAAGTTTTACATCAATGCTATTTTTTGTTTAGCTTGGAGTTTGCTTTGTGTTTGAAGGAAAATGCTATTTTTTATTTGCTTTAAGGTTAGATTTTCGTTTGAGTTCTTCAAATATCGCTTCATCATCTTCTGGAGGGTACATGATTTTTGCGGCTGCTGGGCGTAAAAGAGACGAGGCTAAGACAGTGAGGGCTAGTTTTCCAATGATTATGTAGAGATATGGAGTTATGCAGATGCT